>Ga0073774_1000457_pt1 | contig 10600 bp, 15 predicted proteins | sample InSIn5gowninarea_FD_77487 | JGI IMG/M metagenome (GOLD analysis project Ga0073774, IMG submission 77487) | Clean room microbial communities from NASA Spacecraft Assembly Facility at Jet Propulsion Laboratory, Pasadena, California, USA -... ... | reverse complement strand
TTTTTTTTGTATCGTTTTTAGGTCCGAAGGTCAAAAAAGTGACACGTGGCACTTCGTACAAGTTCGCTCTACTGAACTAGTCTATAATCAGGTCATCGTGGGAGATTTGACATAAATCTTTCTTGGAGAATCCAATATGGATCAGACTTGTGGGGTTGGAAAGAGGACACATAGAGCTATCACAGGACAAAATTTCAGACCTTGGAGATCCGAAATTACAGATATACAACATATTCAATATCGAGCTCCTACAAAGAGAAAGAAAGGTGTGTTGTCTTTTTTAAAAAATTGCATAAGTTTGGTTTGAAATTTTCTTGAAGTGGTTCAAAGGTCACAATGAAGCATATTTATCATTAATTGATGCCCCGAAGAAAGAAAATGGAAACACCTAGTAAGCAACCTGAAAATTCTAACATGACTCATGAAGAAGAGGAAGAAATGCAACATGATATATCAAAATTACGAGACCAAGTGCAACAAATTTCACTCTCTCAAAAAGTAACAGAAGCTAAGATGGATGGTTTAAAGAAAGGTGTTATCACAAAATCACTACTGAGGGCTGCAACCAAGCAAGATTTCATGTAACTCTTTCAACCTAACTTTAGATCAAAGATTAGCCTCTTTGATCAGAGAGGGCTCTCTCACAAACTCTTGATAAAAATCATTCACTACAATAGATGGCTAACTCTTTACTCGGTCATGAAAGCAAAAGCTGGTTGGAAACATATCAAACTGGTTCTCATTGGGCTATGGAGTCTCATATACTAAGTAAACAAGAAAAACATAGTCATTTCATGGAAGTCAAGGCTCTTTGCATTACATGTCAAACATACTCCATCAAAACCACAGCTTGCCAAACACACAGGAAGTCAGAGCATAAGATTATGAATTCTGAGTGATTGTGTTACAACAAGGCTGTAAAAGAACATAAAATATAAAACACCATCATTATATTTGAACACAATAATCCATCGAGAATCTTGAGAAGAAATCAACACTGTTTTACTATTACTGTCACAAGTCTTACAATGGCCCAAATAACTCTGTTTTTGTATAAAATGTCCAACCCTTTCTACATCCAACATTGATCCATATATAGGCAAGCAAACTTAACCACCTCGAGCTTCCTCCTCCAGCATGAGGGGAGCCTCGAAGGTGGCTATTGACTATCCCTATCTAGTGCATAACTAACTTATTAATTACATAATGGCTAAACTGAAATTACAAATGGTTTTCATTTAATCAAAATCCACAATCTTTGCTCCTCGTAGCATGATGCTTTTCTAGCTCTTGACACATGTCCTTTTGCTGCTTGGGTTGAGGTGTCTTGAAGGAGAACACACTGAATGAGTTGGCCTTGGATTCCAGTCACGTAGATGGCTTCATTAATTAACCAAGGGAGGTGCTCTGTTTTCACGGCTTCTGTCTCCCATCACTCTTCATTACTTTAAAAACATGTCCTCTGCTCTTTAATTCTTCCCAAACAATGCATATTACCACACCTTTCAAATGAGCTGGAAGCCTTATGAGCTGAACAGGTGTACAAACCGGATCACTGAAGACTAAAACCAAAACCCGAATAATTCGGTCATGAAGTGCCTTTAACGAGACTTTAGCTGGAAACAAAACATTTCACCTTTTTGCAAGGCACATCTGTCATTTTCTGAACAGCTGGGATAGTTTTGAATAGTCACCTTTATGCTCTGAAAACATTTCATTCAAAATTAGCTGACTTCAGCATCAATTTCATTTTTTATCATAAAACAGTCATCTACAGCAGTTTCGTAGCGCGCTACGAAACTGCTGTTAACAACCTCTATTTGTTCCGTAGCAAATGAATCTGTAGTTGGTAAATGATTTGCTTGAGAATATTGAGAATTCCTGTGTGCTCTTAACAAGAAGTCTGAATGGAGTCCACCTCTGCAAACAGCTAAAAGGTGAACATTTAAGCAACCTAAGTCCTTGTATACCCCTCCATACTACTGGAAATTTTGCTTCAAAAGTCCTTCATACCACCTCTAAATTGTTCAGATAGTGTACGTGGATAGAACGGAAGTCTAAACAAAAAGAACCCTGTTCGGATGGTGCAGGTGTATATAATAGCATCTTTATATCCTTTCGAGGAACCTTTAACCTAGCTATTTGGTCCGCCAATGACAATTCTCCATGAACCAATCCCATCAACGAGAAAAGGTCAATGCTCTCGATGTTTATTAAATCTCCATTTATTGCTATCAGGGATTTTCCTGGAGGCACCATCCGCTGATTGGTAATAATTTCATCTTTGATTGACTGATTAAGCTTCATCCGAGACAAAGACGAAACCAAATTTGGAAAATTTTTGGTTTATTTCTTGCATAGAATGCAATGGATCTGAAGCCTGAACAATCCTCTAAGCTGTTTGATGTCCTAGATCTTTCAGTTCCCATACATCCAGGGTATCTGATACTGTAGATGACAGCAAATAATCTCGAAATTCCATCAGATCTGCAGTAAACTCAGGTTTGCGTTCCAAGAGCTTGGAAAATATGAATCCTCTAACTTTCTGGCTAAGGTCTTCAGTTCGGGGGTCTTCCAACTCGATCTGAAACACCTGATAGTTAACCTTTTGAATAGTATTGTCTTCATCAACTGTTATTGAATTTTGACGTGACTCTGCAATATCTGCCAGTGACTAGGGCCGTCATGCCTTGCAGCGACCACCTCTGTTGTCTGCTACTTGAACTCTCCACCATCCTACTCTATGTGCATAAAAATACAACCCAACTTTGCAAAATACTCGGGCTCCTATCTATTATCTCCTGGGCGCGCAGCAACAGACAAATTCAAGACATTTACTGTATAATTGTATGGTTGTTTGCGTATTAGTTCAGGAATCATATAAAGCAGGGTCCCTTTGATTGAACGAAGCACCATCGTATTGCAAGACATAGCTCTTGCAAATCCAAAAGTCACAACGCTTGACAACACCTTCAGCACCATATGAGACCAAATTCAGAAAATCTGAAACAACTTCATTAGGATCCCCGGTAACTGCAACTCATAGACAACTCTGATTTTTCGAGAATCATCTTGTGAGCAACGCTCAAGCGTCCCGCATATGAATCGAAGAGCCCTCAAATACACTAACAATTACTTGTAAACCCTCTCCAAAGTTTGGAGTTGACAAATACGATTCTGTAGGTTCCGGAGAATAAAATTGCAGGCCCTTTCTTATGCGCTCCTTAACCCATACAAAGCAGGCTCTGACTTCATTATTTTGTTCATATCTTGGGCCGAAAGAGGCGGCTTTGAAACAAGAAAGCAATTACCAAATGCAGAATGTAAATTGCAAACAAGATCGATTGCAATCATAACACCAGTGGGTGATGAATAACTAAACATATTATCTGTTGTAAAGTCTAAGAATTTAGCTCTCGTACACCGTTCACGGTCATGAGGATCCGATCTATCATGATACCTATTATGTGGACGCATATAGATCAACCAAATGGCTAAACCTATCTCCTTCAGCGCCATCTGTATTATCACTTATGTTGGTGCCAAACAAACGACCTGAAATTTTGGTTTTTATTAAAAGGTGCATTATGTCCACTTTATGACCACCGCAACCTTTTGAAGTAGCTTTTTCATTCCTCCACCAGCAGAACTTGGGTAGTAAATCATAACACTGTGATCATCTCCATGAACTGGTTTTTCCACAAAAGGCTTCATAATTCACTTTCCATGGACTTGAACAAAATCCCTTGCTCCACAAAGTAGTCCAACTCTTGATAGAGGTAATCCCTGTTCACAAGTGCATAACTTGGAGTGGGAATGCCAAATTTTTGAAGGCTCTCATATACCTTTCGACGATCATGGAGAAGATGTTAAGGTCTAAGCTCATTCACAAGGAAAGGCTTTCAAAGAGTAGCATAAGCTTCAACCTTCTCAAAAGGGTAGCTGGTTTAATAAAAAGCAATCACAAATTGGCCACTTCATCGTTGTTTCTTCAAGAATGATGATGTCTCCAAATATTATGATCTCAAATTCACCAAATGCCCTCAGCCAATCAAGGATGTGCTTCTTGGCAGTAGAAGGAACCTTCTTTTCCATTACGCATACTCCAACTGCGATTCTGGAGTGGGAATCACCGACATCCATCCCCATATTTCGCAATTCCAAAGATTTGAAACAACAACTTGACTCCTATGTTGTTTATGTAGCTGGTATAAAGGAATGTTACTGTGCGATGCTCTTTGGCCACCGTGGGGAACTACACCATCGAGTGCCTTGAGAGAATTGACAATCAACCCTAATAGCTCTTCAGATTGCTCTGGCCATTTTGTCTCTTGCTTTTGATTAGAAGTGTTCACTCTCGAAGACTCTTGTGCAGTTGATTCTAGAGGTGATGAAACAAGCCAAACTGCAACCTTTCCCGCAGACATTGTTGCCAGTAAGTTAGTGCTTTGCACTGCTTGCTCCATCCATCCCAACATCAAGGCGTTGATCTACAGGATTATTTAGAGATTCCAGTGTTCCATTTTTCCCTCTTAACTCAACAACAGTTCTGTTAGTTGCAGTTCCATTATTATCCAAAATGCTTATTGACCTTTTAGAAGCATCATTGCATTTTTTCCTTTCTGATGGCTGACAGCATTTCACCATTATATCTAATAGTAAATGGACAATTGCTTGTTGTAATACTTTAACACCTGTTTTGCAAAATCCATAGATCAGAGCATTGTATGCAACAACACCAGAGTTATATCCTTTAGTCAGCATTAGACCTTTAAGCACATCAACCTCATCCACAGCAGTTGTAGCCAGTTTACAATAGGCATGCTAGGATTTGGGGCTCCACTGAAAACTCGAGCAAATCCTCAATTTCGTAGCACGCTACGAAACCACTTAAACAGGTAGCGCTGCGAAACTGCTAAAAACGAATTCAGGCGCTGCGAAAACACCCAGTCTTTAAGCTAGGCTAAAAAATTTTTGGCAACAGCATTTTCAGTGATAACAAAAGGCATGGAAGCTAATATGAATGGTGTAGAAGCTAAGATGGATTGCGTGGAAGCTAAGATGGATGGTTTAAAAGTAAACATTGAAGATTTGAAGAAAGACATGGAAGGTTTCAAAGGAGGTTTGGCAAAGTTTCTACAAGAAATGATTCTGAATGGCGAAAAGGTAGTAGAGGAAACTCATAATGAGAACAAAAGAAATGTTAGTCATGATTTCATAGAATTTAACGTTGGATTGAAGACCCACCATTTTCCAAAGACCGATATGAGGAAGTTTGATGGCAAGGATCCCGTAACATGGATATTACAGATGGAGCAATATTTCGATATCCATAATGTGCAAAACACACAAAAGGTAGGTATTGTGACTTTATATTTGGAACCCAATCAGTTTGTATGGTATCGATGGTTTTGCTCTCGTAAACAAATTGTCACTTGGACAATTTTTATGGAAGAAATGATAGCACATTATGAGAATACAAAAAGAAACACCTTTTTTATCCAACTGATAAATCTCAAACAAAAGGGTTCAATGGTGGAGCACATTGACGACTTCCAAAAATTGAATATAAGGGTAAAATATATTCCAGAGTAGCATAGGATTGATGTGTTCATAGGGAATTTAAAGGATAACATCCAACATGAGGTTCACCTATGGGAATCTGATTCATTGGAGAAGGCATTCAGGTTGGCAAGAAAAATTGAAAGCAAAATTATGGCAACCAAGAAGCCTTCCAATCACAACTATAAAGATGGAAGTGTTGTTGCCCCTAGCCTTCCACAACCTACAAGGTTGACACCATAACAATTGGAAGAAAAAAGAGCAAAAGGGTTTTGTTACAGTTGTGATAGCAAATACACTAAAGGTCATAAGTGTGCTGAGAAGAAATCATTTTACATAGATTGTGAAGAGGAGCAAGAAAAGGAACAAGAAACATCAAAAAAAGAAGATACACACCAGGAACAAACCATAGAGAAAGAAGAAATGAATCTGACCATATCTTGTAATGCATTGGTTGGAATTACCACTCCTCAAACTATCAAGATAAAAGGACATATCAAAAAGAAAAAAGTAATAGTGTTGATTGATTCAGGCAGTACCCATAATTTTATTCATTGTAAGATAGCGAAGGAATTGAATTGATTCCTATATTCAGCACCATAGTGTCAAGTGATGGTTGCAAATGGAGGAACCATAAATTACTCTGGAAAGTGTCGTAATATAAAGCTATCCATGGGAGAATATGTCTTGAATAGTCCAATACTTTCCATTCCAATGGGTGGTGTTGATGTTATTCTAGGAGTCCAATGGCTACAATCTTTGGGTAAGATAGCTTTTAATTTTCAAGAACTTTTCTTGAAAAAAATCAGAAGGAAAGGAAGTTGAATTAAGGGGTATCATAGGGAAACCAGGAAAGGTAATCAGCTCTAACGGCATGACAAAGATTCTAAAGAAAGAACAATGTGGAGTAATTGCACGATTATGTTCGTTAGAGGTTCCCACATCAAAATCATCTATTTCTCAAGATCTCCAAAAAGACTTGGACAAACATTCCAAGGTATTTGAGACTCCCAAAGGCCTCCCACCTATTTGCGATCATGATCATGCTATTCATTTGATTCCAAGAAGTGTTCCTCCAAACATTAGGCCTTAAAAATATCCCTATGCCCAAAAGAGTGAAATTGAACGTATGGTTGCAGAATTGGTAGAGGCTGGTATAATTCAATCTAGTCAAAGTTCTTTCTATGCTCCAATAGGATTGGTGCACAAGAAGGATGGATCATGGCGCATGTGCCCGGATTATAGGAGCTCAACAAACTCACTATTAAATATAAATTTCCTATTCTTGTCATTGATTAATTGTTGGATGAATTGCATGGAGCAGTTTACTTCACCAAGTTGGACCTTCGTTCAAGATATCATCAAATCAGAATAAAGACTAAAGACATTCCGAAAACAACATTTAGAACTCGTGAGGGTCTTTATGAATTTTTGGCCATGCCTTTTGGCCTTACCAATGCACCTTCTACATTTCAAGGTTTGATGAATTCCATTTTTAAACCCTTCCTTAGAAAGTTTGTGTTAGTATTTTTTGATGATATACTAATCTATAACAAGTCTTGGAAGGATAACGTTCAACATGTTGTTGGAGTGCTCAAACTATTGGAGGAGAAACAATTATATGCAAAAACCTCCAAATGTTTCTTTGGAGTACAAGAGGTGGAATATTTAGGTCATATTGTATCTCATGAAGGTGTTAAGGTAGACCCTAGCAAAATTAAGGCCATTAAGGAATGGAAAATCCCCACATCCATAAAGCATTTGCGAGGATTTCTCGGGTTGACAAGGTATTATCGCAAGTTTGTTAAGAATTATGGGAGAATAGAATCACCTCTAACAACATTACTGAGAAAGATGCATTTTCTTGGACTCCAGAAGCAACGAAAGCCATTGAACATCTTAAAGAGGAAATGTGCCAAGCACCGGTCTTAGCTACACCAGACTTCAAGAAAACCTTTATGATGGAATGTGATGCCTTAGGGAATGGAATTGGTGTTATTTTAATGCGAGAAGAAAGACCCATTGCTTTTGAAATTCATCCAATCAAAGGAAAGTATTTACACAAAGCTATTTATGAGAAGGAAATGTTGGAAATACTACATGCACTTAAGAAATGGTGACCTTACCTAATGAGAAGACACTTCAAGGTAAAAATGGATCATGATAGTCTTAAATACTCTCTAGAACAAAGATTATCTTCATAATAGCAGCAAAAATGGGTCACAAATATGTTGGGTTATGACTTTGAAATCATCTACAAAAAAGGGAAGCAAAATGTTGGTGCAGATGCACTCTCAAGAAAGGATGAGGATGTGGAAGCATTGCTTTGTGCCATTTCTATTATCCTACCAGATTGGATAAATGAAGCAAGGGATGAATGGAATAATGACAAAGAAGTGTGGGAACTCATTCAAAAGTTGTAGCAAGATCCCAGTACATCTAATACATTTAGTTAGAAAAATGATTCGTTATGGTACAAAGATCACTTATACCTCTGTAAGAATTCCCAACTCAAACAAAAGATTCTTCTGGAATTGCACACCTGTCGCTTAGGAGGGCATTCAGGATTTTTAAAACGTTACCACACAGTTAAGAAGGAATTTTTTTGGGATGGCCTTAACCTAATATTCAAAAGTTTGTGGCGAAATGTTTGGTTTGCCAACAAAATAAAGTTGAGACAATTAAGACCCCAAGTCTATTGCAACATTTATCCATTCGAAGTTAATGTTGGGAGGAGGTTTCAATGGATTTTATCACAGGTTTACCCAAGTTCGAAGGAAAGAGTGTCATCAAGGTGGTAGTTGATAGACATACCAAGTATGCACACTTTTGTGCATTATCTCATCCATTTAAAGCTAGTACAATTGCTACTACATTTATGGAAACAATTCAAAAGCTACATGGAAACCCAAAGATTATTGAAAGCGACAAACATCCTATTTTCACTGGAAATTTTTGGACATATTTATTTTTTTATCTGGGTACTCAGTTAGCTCATAGCTCATCTTATCATCCTCAATCTGATGGGCAAACTGAGATAGTGAAAAAATGTTTGGAAGGATATCTTCGTTGCTTTGTATCTGATAAATAGACACAATGTGTCAAATGGTTGCCTCTAGCTGAACGGTGGTATAACACTTCCTTCCATACTACAGCAAAAATGACCCCATTTATGGCACTTTATGGATATCATCCACCGTCCATCACATCATATTTAGGAGAAAATTCTAAGGTTCAAGCAGTGGAAGATGACATCGAGGATCAACAAAAAGTTCTCCAACTCTTAAAGGATAACTTGACTTTGGTGCAGAATAGAATGAAACAACAGGAAGATCAACATCGCAGCGAAAGAAGTTTTGATGTAGGTGACTGGGTATTTCTATGACTACAATCATACAAACAAATGTCCCTCAAGCAAGCTAAGAAGGATAATAAATTATGACCAAAGTATTATGGTCCGTATAAGGTGTTGTAAAAGATTGGTACTATGGCATACAAATTGGAACTTCTTGCATCTTCCCGAGTGCACCCAGTTTTCAATGATTCATGCTTAAAGAAGGTTATAGCTGACAAGCTCCCATTTCAAACAATATTTCCAAAACTTGACGCGGAAGGAAAAATTATATTGGAACCTAAAGCAGTCACTCGAACAAGAACTCGATAGCTACGAAATCAATCAATTTCAAAGTATCTCATCAAGTGGAAGAACTTACCTGTTGAAGATTCCACATGGGAGGATGAGCATCTTATACAAAATCATCCAAAACTACTCAAGCATTCAGGACAACAATTTTTTTAAGGAGAGGGGCATGTTAGGTCCCTATAATATTAGTGTATTCCCTTATTATTGTTGTCATTGTAGCCCCCTATTGTTATTGTTGTGCCCATGTTGTCCCCATATTGTTATTATTGTGCCCCATATATGCCCACTATTGTTATTGTTGTGCCCTTACATTATTATTGTTATGTCAGCTCGGATTATATTGTGACCCCTTAGACTCCTATATATAGAAAGGAGGTCTTGTCATTTGTATCATCCAAGAATTTTTCATTTATGTAATGTAAAGGAGGTTTCCCCCTCGAAGAGGCTAGTTTTGAAGTCATTGGTCTATCTCATTCTCCTATTTTGTGAGTTGGTTGCATAACAGACTAGGAGGCACTCAAATTCCTCACAGTGTAGGTGGAGAACTCTGGTAGCGTCCATGCTTGTTTGGTTCTTTTCGGTTGGTTATGAGTCCCACATTCATGTTTGGAATATGGCACAGGGGTGATTGGCTGAAGAGAGATTTGGTTCAGCGAATCTATGGTCGGGTGAAATGCGGTACTCCCATCCACGGTTGATTTCTACATTCATTAATGATCAATTCATCCCTTTGGTTTTCATATGCAAATGTACTAGTGTATATCTTGATTCTATGGCTGATGTATTTATATTATTTCTATTGTTACTATGTTGGTTATGTATATGTTCTATGACAACAACCATGTATGGATCTCATCATATTTTTACTTGTAAATGAATGGAGAATGTATCTATGATCTAATAGATGATAATGCAGAAAATGGCATGAGGGAACAATGGTTCTTAGCGATTCTCAGATAAGTATGAGATCCTTATGCTTAAATCTGTTGTTTACACCTGTAGATCATGTGTTTGTGATTTGTTTTATGAAATGCCTGTCATGGCTAGTAGGGGTCTAGTTAAGGGCCTGTTCAGCTAATTTCTTTCACATCATTATTTCTCTGTTATTTTACTGCTCTTAAGAATTCATTCCATTCTAGGCAGTGACCTGGGCTCTGGGCGTGAAAAAGTGGCTCAAAACTTAGGGACGCTGGCATAGAACTGGACAAATTGGTCCCTAGATGCTAGCATGCAGGCCTGTGAGAGAATCCAGAGGTCCTTGGATGCTGCCATGCCCATAACATGAGAGCGTCCAGAGGTTAAGTGATCAAAAACCTTAGTGGGATCCAAGGGAAAGCTGCCTGAAGTGTTGGCATGGTTCTTAGGGGTCCTAGAGCTGATGTGGAAGGTCTGTAT
>Ga0073774_1000455_pt1 | contig 10630 bp, 4 predicted proteins | sample InSIn5gowninarea_FD_77487 | JGI IMG/M metagenome (GOLD analysis project Ga0073774, IMG submission 77487) | Clean room microbial communities from NASA Spacecraft Assembly Facility at Jet Propulsion Laboratory, Pasadena, California, USA -... ... | reverse complement strand
CATATGGAAAGTAAGGTAAAAAATTCTTTATAAATATATCTATATATATATTGATAAATTCATAGACATATAAAATAGATGTCCTAAAAATTGAGAATTCTTATCTAAGACTTGAACTTAGATTAGGAGATTAGGAAAATCTTGTTTTGCCATTAAACTAATAAGAATTTTGTAATGAAATTTTATAAAACGGCACATTACTATTATAGCATAATACTTTTCTATGAAGTTATATATTCATACCATTATTGTGCATGTAGATAAACTCGTTTACGAGTAATTAATGATTATTAATATAAATTTTCAATTTTTTGTTTTAATGGGGCTTTAACATCTGTTTAGTCTTCTCCCCGTTATTGCTCTAGGAATAGTAATTACTAATGCAATTTTCCACTAGATAAATATAATTTATCTACTGGGGTTTGTTATACTATTATGGATAAAAATGTAACTATCCTTTTGGGATGATCACCAGAAGGGGCAGATATTTAAGTCAGTTCCTTCTGGGAGACTAAGTAACAAATTTTACCATTTTCATAACAAGTTAACGGTAATCTAACCATTATTTTCTAATTTTTTTTTCTAGCCCTTGTTTTTTTTTCTAGGCCCCCTCTCTTTCAGAGAGGGGTCCAAACAGTTATGAAATAACGTCGAAAAAAAAAAATAAGAAGCAGCCCCAGTCTTCTTTTGGCCCCCAGCTACTTGTAGCTGGAGGGCTAAAAGAAGACTGGAGGGCTATTTAACTTTAAAGTTTTTTCTATTTTTTGTGTCTTAAATCCACAAAAGTATTTTCAAGAACAGTAACACCATACATTACAAAAGTAAAGTAAGAGAAGTATAATACGGTACTTATTTGTCCAAATTCAATAAATGGAGACTCAACGTGTTTAGCACCTAATTGCATTAAGATTAAGAAATTAGCAACAAATGCAAAGAAAGCTGCTTTACTTAAAGGTCTAAATTGCATACCTCTCGATCTACTTACATCTGTAACAGGTAATAGTAGTAATATAAGAATAGCTGCGAACATTGCTATAACTCCTAATAATTTGTTAGGAATTGATCTTAATATAGCATAGAAAGGAAGAAGATATCATTCTGGAACGATAGCTGCAGGAGTTTGCATAGGATTTGCCACAACATAGTTTTCACTATCTCCTAATACATTAGGCATAAAGAACACAAATAAAGATAATACAAATATAAATGCAAAGATTGTAATAAGATCTTTAAATATTAAATATGGAGCAAAAGGCATTCTATCGTAGTTTCCAGATACACCTAAAGGATTTCCTGATCCAGCTGTATCGTGTAAAACGATTAAGTGCATTAGTGCTAAAGCAGCTAATACGAAAGGTAAAACGAAATGTAATGAGAAGAATCTATTTAATGTTGCATTGTTTACAGAGCATTTATGTTGGTAACTTCATTTGAAACAAACTATCGTTACACTCAATGAATCTCTTCATTGATCGGACTATATCTTGATCTCTTTTAGTATTTTGAAGGTATTTTTATTTTTTCTGAATATCTAGTTATTTTACGCAATTGTTTAATTCATAATAAATATTGTAATTTCTTATTACCCAATAATTTAACAGGAGCTTTTTGTAGAAATTTAATAACATTTTCTATGGATCTTACTCCTGTAACTTTTAATTTGGAACAATTCGTTTTGTCTATATATATAGCATTAGTAAAAGATAAATACTGACGAATAGCAGATAATAAAATTTCTCCGTCTCTTTGAGAAACATCGAAACTAGCCACTAAGTAATCTTTATTATCGTGTAACTTATAAACACTAAAACAACCCTCACCCTCTATAAACCCTACTAATCAAGCAGAAAAATAAGAAGCACCTGTAATAGATTCTATTGTATTTATAGGTTTGCTATCTCTAGTATATTCAGGTAAATCTTCTGAATATATAATACCTGATAATAGAGCGTCTTTAAATCTTAAATAATCATACTGTTTATTAGAAAACATAGGGTATTTGTCAAATATAGGTATAATAAAATTTTTTAAATGGTCTTTATTTCTAATTCTTAAAGATACCATTTCACTTTCTTTTCTTGTTCTGAAGCTTACTACACCTATACCTAATAATTTTTTAATTTTATAAATCAATTGAACGTCTTTTATAGAAAGTTCTATACCTAGTTCATATGTAATATATTTACCTTTTTTTGTAATAGAAAAAAAACCGTCACCTTCAAATAAACCTACTATATAAGCATATACGAGATCTTCTGCATGTAGTCTCTGAGAGGCCTCTGAAGTATGTAAACTTCTCACCCCGGCTGATTGTCCCCGTGTAATTGCAATTTTCACGTAAATAATTATAAATATAAAGAATAAATCGTATGCAAGTCCTAAATTAGGGGATTTTCCAGCATTAAGCAAAATTTTTAATATTACGTCGCCGCAATATGGTTCAACTGTGTTTAAACCACCTCAAATAAATTCTACAATATCTTGTCCTACTCAAGGAATAGCACTCATAAGGTTAGTAATAACTGTAGCCAAATCTTCAATTTACTTATTCTAGCCCCGAGGGGGCTGACCCTTTGGGAAGACCCCCGATGGGGCTCATCCCGACAGGGATAGTTTATTTAAACTCTTAGTGTTTAAATAAGTAAATCATGTACACCATACTTATCTTTATAAAGATAATTGTAATAAAATACAGTATAATGCCTTGTTTTTCAATATAAAACCTATATATACTGAAAAAAGATTCCGACTGTACATTAAGCAGCATTTCAGCTACCCACCTGTGAACCAGTCTGTAGCGATATTTTATTATACCGACGGTCTTTATACTAAACAAATATATTTGACCGTTTTCACAAGCATTGCTGCAAAATCATATTGGGTCCTTTTATATTAAAAGGGGGACCTAATAAGTTTTAAATAAATATTGCCTTAAAAGATTCTGCAACTATATATAACTAATAAAAACATAACTAATAAAAATATAAACAAATAGGCTTTGCTTCTGTTTGTTTGTAATAAAAAAAAAAACTAATACAAACTTAAACACCTTCAAATACAACATGGTCCCTTATTTTACCAATCATCCTATCCACCATCTCCAAAAACATGCATTATATCTAAGTCCGTCTTCAAAAACTATATTTTCTATTTTTCCCTTACAAAGAAGATGAAACGTATCATAGAAAGGACAAATCGAAAGAAGGGTACTTATCTGATTACGGTACAAAGTCCGGATATCTCCGATCTAATGAGTCAGATATAACACTCCACCTAATGAGTCAGATATAACACTCCACCTAATGAGTCAGATATAACACTCCACCTATCGAATCATTCAAGGTTATCTTATTCTATCTGGTGATATGTCCACCTTCCGTATTAGCCGACCACCAAGAAGAAGGTATGTGGTGGGGGAGGGGTCACATAACTTTCCACCATTTGGAGGTTGCGGCCTTATCTTTAGCCAAGACGTTAAGACGTCCGTTCTCCTAGATCGCCGATTGCTGTGCGTGATAGATAAAGTCTCACCAATCAAAACATACAAGCTTATCTTTTTTCCGAATGGATGACGTGTCTGTATTCCCGGATCACCGATGGATGTGAGTCACATAATAATGCACCAATAGGAGGTTTCAGTTTTATATTATGTTGTTCAGATGACTTCTACTCCTTTCAATGATTGTAAGATTAGTCTACTTGGCTGCATAGTTGCCTGCTTGGTACAACGGTTGCCTGTTTGGCACAGTGGCTATGTGCTTGGTACAGTGGGTATGTGCTTGGCCTTTTACAGTATAAGTACCACCCTTTTCACTCAACTAATTCGTGTTCACCTTACACACTTACACTTCAAAAAGTTCGTGTAAAATCAACCAAATGCACCTCAATGTCTTCTACTCTTTCCTCAACCCCTTCTTCTGTCCAAGTATCAACTACCAAACCTTCTCACAAAAACCTTATGGGGTTTTCTTCCGAACGTCTTATATTTCGACCGCTTCTTGCCTCGGATTTTACGGTATACCTTGCCATATACAAGTCATCTCTATCCAATAGCGGAACGTCCTCAACACCAAACCAAAGCCAGTTGGAAACTTTCGTTCAAAGTACTCGAGAATACTTTCTCGAACGAAAACTCATCGACTATGCAATGGTCGGAATCTTCCTCAAAAAGCCAGACGGAACCGAAGGGGAGTTAATTGGAGATGGAGGGGTGTTCTTCTTGGATAACAAGGATGAAAAATGGCCTGAGATCTATTATGTTTTGAAAAAAGAGTATTGGAATAAGGGATACGCCACTGAATTTGTAAAGGAGTTCCTAGGTGTTTGGTGGAGTCTGCCACGTGAGAATACACGCATGCGTGTACAGGCTATCTCATTGGGTAAATTTTTTTACCATCAAGAGGCTAAAGAGCAATTGGGAGCTGAGATCCATATGAGTAACAAAGGAAGTATAAGAGTTTTGGAAAAAACAGGGTTTGAATTTTGTGGGGAATACTTAGCAGGTGGAGAGAAATTTAGCTATTGGAGATACACTTCTCCTCATTAATTGTACCTTACTATCTTTGGTACTGGAGGAAATAAAGATGAAGTCACCAATTTTTTTTTTAATTTTTTTTTTTATTTTTTTTTATTTTTTTATTTTTTTTTTATTTTTTTTAGTTATACATTTGAGGCAAAAATTTTACCTCATAGTGACATTTGCCCGTAGGGCAATACATAACCCAGGAAAGCTGTCTAAATTTCCGCTAACTATCCTTTTATTTTATCTGAATAGCGCGCCTGTACTTTATCAAAATATTAGTCCCCGAGACACGCTAAATCTCTTTATAATATTTCTCATTTAAAGCCTTGTGTATAACAAATTTGTTATAGAAATTTCCGACTGTACATTAGATATCATTTCAGATACCCACAGGTGACCCAGTCTGTAGCGATCCTGTATAGAACCGACGGTCTTAACTTAGATATCAAGTCTTTAACCGTATTCACCCGCATTGCCAGATAACTAGTAGTTATCCTATACCCCTGTCAGGGTATACTATCTCACAGTAATATCTTATTACTAGTATATTTCTATATACATATTGCATATACTTTTATTGGAGACGGACTTTGATTTTTAATTTCATATTAAATGTAACCAATAAATTTATATTTCATCTCATCTATTATATAAGGTTTAACTATTGCAACTAAATCAGTCATGCTTTCTTTTCAAATACTTATTTTTCATTGATCTGCAAATCCTGTTTTTACAACAGTACATTTAAGATTATATTTATCTTTTAATATATTACATAAAAAAGTACATTCTTTAAAAGTAAAACCATTAGTTGCAATGTTTATACCTTGTTTTGCTTGTCTAGAACCATCTTGCATTATTCAATGAGCTAAACCTATAGGAGTTATATATTCTCCTATTCAGCTAGGTATAATTTTTGTTTTTTTTCCGTTTACGTCTTTATAAAAAGAATCATAAATTCACAATAATGAAGTAAAAGTATATAGAGTTAATCTATAATTAAACCTATCTTCCAACTCTCTTGCACTATCTTTATCAGATTTCTTTACAAGATGAGGAGTGATATTAGAACAATAACCTAATTTATAAAAATATAAGGTAAGACTATGAATATAAGCAGTATTATTTATTCCTTGCTCCATACTAAATCTTACACTTGGAGATGTTTGACCCTTAATTTGGTCTGCTCACCAGTCACCAAGCATACCGCATATTATAATAGATAAAACCTCCTTATTATGTGGACCTATTCTATATAACGCTTTAGTTCTAGATTTACTGAAATAAGATGATGAGTTATATTGGATACATTTATTATGAGAAATTAACATTCAATTTGGCCACTTATCTTTAGCCATCATTAAGATAAAGATAACAGTACCAATAGTTCATACTAGAGTTCTAGGTGCTCTATATGATCCATAGTACATACCTCTACCTATGTGTAAGTAAACTATGAAGAAAAATGCTGAAGCAGTGTTACTATGTAAATAACGTATTAATCACCCGTTGTTTACATCACGCATAATATGCTCAACACTATTAAATGCTTCTGCTACACTAGGGTTGTAGTGCATAGCTAAAGTTACACCAGTAACAATTTGTATAATTAAACAAAAGGCTAATAAAGAACCAAAATTTCACATGTAACTTAAGTTTATAGGTTGTGGTGAATCAACTAAGTATGAATTCGCTAATCTTAAAATCGGATGACTTTTAAATAATCTCATTTATTTATTTTTTTGCTTTAATCTTATTTTCATTTAGTAAATTATGTTAACAGTTACACTGCTTTATTACTATTTAACGGATTTATTATAAACCATTAAATCTTTTATAAATTTCCTGTTATTATTTATATGCATAAGTATATAGATATATGACCAATGCATTATTATTAAGTTTTATATTTGCTAGGTGAAAGGGTAAAGTTGTATAGGTAAACTATTCATCTAACTATTAAACTTTAGCATGCTCTATAGCTATTAAACTTTATCATGCTCTATAACTATTAAACTTTAGCATGCTCTATAATTATTTGTAACAATGGTTGAAATAGAAATATACCCCCCCCCCCGCATCGGAAATAAAATTATTAAACCAAAAGGCTTTTGATATCCGTTTAAACTTAAATATAATAGTCATAAGGTGTTTTCTATAAAGAATGCAAGCCTTTAAAATGAATCGAACATTTATCAGAATATTAACAGTATTCCGCTCTACCATTGAGCTATAAAGGCTACTAAATCATAAAATATCTAGTCCCCAACAGGGGCTTTAGAATGTTTCTTCCTTTTCATATCCTTATAATATAATTATCCTTCGCAAAAAGTAAAAAAAAAATAAGTGGTTTGAACTTAACTTTCCACGTGTAAAACAAATGTTCTCTTCCATGAGCTCTTTTTTTTTGGGGGTGGGGCTTTATTAATCATAAGTAAATCATAGATTAATCTTCTCCCCCAATTGCCTTTTACATTACGTAACTGCTATTTTCCAGCTTACTATAAACTTATTAACTGGGATTTGTTATACTATTTGGTAAAGGTGTTACCTTTCATAACAAGTTAACGGTAAAATAACCATTATTTTAGATTTAACTTTTGTGTTATAATTAACACACGGTAAAAAAACAATAAAAAATAAGTGATTTTAACACTCCTTTCGCCACCAAACTTAATGCACATGATCTTCTTAGATTAATCTCCAGTAGAATGATCTTAAATTACTAATGAATGAATCTATATCACGTATGTTTGTAAAAAGATGGTGTTTTTCTTTACGTAAATTTTCTAATAAACCGGTAAGTTCGTATTCTGCTAAAACCGCATCTTTTTCTAATAATATACTATTTTTAGTAAAAAAAAAATCACTTAAAACACAAAACTCAGATGTATTACCTGTAGATTTCCTATGTTCAAGAAGATTATTTTTTCTACTCTCTAAGCCATTAATTAAAAAGGTAATTTGGTCTTTTGTTATAGGTTTTCGAATGGAGTTACTTACCCTATTATATAAAGCAATCACGCCTGTTTTTGGTAGATTAACCTCTGTAGCCCTTTTTGTGAAAAATTCTGGTTTTTTTTCAATAAGTATTGTTAGTAATTTAGTAAAATCATTTTCTACTAAATTGCTTCCTTCTACTATTATTCCTTTTAGGTTCTTAATCTGAATTTCTCTAAACTCACAAGTAGTTATACCAGCATCAAATCCCCTATTTCTAAAAAAGTTATGTATTCTACTTTTTAATTCTTTAGTTAAGATAGTAAGATTTTCTTCCGTCAAATCAATAACTGAGTTTTGAGTTAACTTCTTTAACCTATAACAAAGAGGATTTATACTAACCTTTATTATATCTTTTTCATAAGTAAGAGTAGAAAACAAATCAGGTTTTACCTTAATTAATACATTAAACATATTAGTAATTTCGTCTTCAGCGTTTTCGCCTTCTTTAAATGAGAACGTTCCTTTAAAAAGGGTAAGACCAATATCTTGTAAGCTACACCTTATAGAGTTATCTCCACGTGTTTTAGAAAGGAACGCTAGTTGTTTACTTCTTAATCTATTGATTAAATCATTAATTTGTTCAGATGTAAACGAATTTAAAACCTCTTTCCCTTTTTGTTTTGAATCTCCTAAACTAACATAATTATTTGAATGATCACCATCGTCTAAATTAGAATTATCTAAATTATCACCATCATCTGAAAAATCATCCTCTGAATAATCACTCTCCGGGTAATCTAGATTACCTTCTAAGTAAAGTTTAGAAAATGGGTGAATATTTTTAGGCTCTACCCCATGTGATTTAATGATATCTAAATTCTTTTGATAAAAAGCTTGATATAACTTAATATACCCTCCATTTATATTATCTGAAATAGATAAATCACCAAATCCTACACCGTCTACAATTGTCCTAACAGTCGATTTATCCTCGATCCATTTACTATAGTGCTCCACTAGAACTGATCTACCAATAGTACAAATTTCATCTAAGTATGCATCACGTTCGCTCTCCAGTTTTTCAGGGTCAAAATCTAAAAAGAGATAGTTTTTATTTTGCAATTCAACCATTTTAATATCAAGACAAGGGTAGTTTGTAGATATATCTCTGCTACCACCCATATCTAGGTTTTCAGAATCTAATGATCTCTTTATTCCCCTATTTAAAGTATAGGAATGCAAGGATTGTCTTGAAGATTCACCTTGTTGAATAGTATAGTCATAATTAGGGAAACCTTTTTGCATAAATACCTGTAAATCATAACCATTCTTCATAGGATCCGTTAAGTGAAGGAGTTCTCTAGTTCTATCAGCTGAAGGGTCGTAGAAAGAATCTATATTTTTAGGACATAGATCAAATGAATTAGTTTTTTTAGGGGATAGATCCAATAAATCTTTTGAACACTGTGGATTGAATAAAGAATTTAAAAAATTTATATTAAAAGCGGATTTTTTATCCACTTCATTAACAATATTTAGATGAATTCTGTTTAAATTAAATTCTTCCATATCACCATTTTTAAAGGTAGTATTTATGGTAACAATTTGATCCGCACAGGTTAAGTTAATTTTACAGGTAAGATTTGAATAGCTAGAAACGAAATTAGAAATAAGATCTCTAAGATATAAATAGTTATTTTTCCATTGTACTTCTAGAGAACTAATATCCCCTTTATATGAATAAAAAAGTTCTACTTTGTTTTCTACGATTCTAGCTAGATCAATTCTAGTGAATTTACTTATTTTAGTTAAAGGGTAAATGTTTATTTTATTTTTAATTATCTCACTACAATATGATCTAAAAGGACTTGATATATTTTTAAATATCTCACAACAAGATGATCTAAAAGTACTTGATATATAATAATTATAATAGTTAGACGTAAATGAGTGGAAGAATCTACCAATAATAGGAAACTTAGTTATGATATTATAAATACCTTCAGCTAAACTCTGATGGCTATTGGCCTTAATTGGTCAACCATCAGCTAAACTTTGACTACTATTGGCCTTAATTGCTGAACACTCAGCGAAGTAAATGCGTGAAAGCAAATTACTTATATTGGTTAAACCTAAAAACATTATAGATTTAAAGTAAGGCAATACATAGTAATAATTAACACTACCTAGTACCATCATGAGAATAAGGTTAGATAAACTTAACGATACGTTATCTAATTTAAATTCTTTAGTTATAGAACAGATAATGAATATGAGAATTAATCTAATATTAATTACTTTAGGAAAAAACGTATAAAGAAATAGTGTAAGAGAACTAGTATCAACTATTATTCCTAAACCTAAGATGAACAAGAGCACATTTAGGATAAAAATAGCTAAAAACATAGTTAGTGCAATAATAAAGAGCTGCTCTTTATTTTTCATAATAAATAAAAAATTATCCTTAATAGACAAGGTTTTCCTATTATTGAGTAAACCAATAATAATCATATTTAAACCAATTATTATGTTAATACATATAAATATATCGTTAAAAACTGAGTCAGAAATAGTTTTATCCACTACCCAGATGTAATTTTCTGAAAAAACAGCTAAGGAATCTCCAGTATAGTAGTAGTCATTCTGATTATACCATAGTATTAGAGTAATAACGGCGGAAAAGGTAAGTAATAAAAGTATAAAAAAATGAGGTATACTTCAATCAAACGATAGAGGTATGAATAAAAGAGATATAATAACTATAGAAGCTAGAAAAAATTTTATAATTAATAAGTATTCTATAATTTTAAACTGCTCTCCCATTTTATTTAAAAGCAAGGTTCCATAATAGATTAGTTTTGTAAATAGAAGTATAGCCGGTCTGCTATATTTTTTATATCAAACCTTTCTAGGGTAAAATGAAGTTAGTAATAAGATCATGCAAATGATCAAAAAGATAAACAGGTGTAAAAAATATGTAGTAGCTGTCACATGAAAGAATCCACCAAATATTCCTACACCTTTTGCCAAAAATAAAGGATTTAAATTATCATAAGCAATAAAAGCTGAAATAAGTAAAATAGTAATCGTTGCTCTTGAATAAAGTATAGATTTGTCCCGTCTTGAAGTAATGGCATTAGATAAAAGTAATAAAATTAATGAGTT
>Ga0073774_1000451_pt1 | contig 10682 bp, 12 predicted proteins | sample InSIn5gowninarea_FD_77487 | JGI IMG/M metagenome (GOLD analysis project Ga0073774, IMG submission 77487) | Clean room microbial communities from NASA Spacecraft Assembly Facility at Jet Propulsion Laboratory, Pasadena, California, USA -... ... | reverse complement strand
GCCATCTATTATGCAGTACTTACAGATGGTCCTGTACTAAAGAAGTGGGAGGACGAGCGGCGAGGCGTGTATTTGCAGTATACATGTGTATCTCAAAAGCATAGTCCTTCCATTATAGTGCACTGACTTACACGCAAACGAGAACATTCTAACCGAAGGATCACTAGAGTTGGTCAAACGAAGTAATTGGTATGACCAATGGCGCTTCCTCGCCGTCTATCAAATTCCCTCTGTGTCTCAGCCCTATACCGCATGCACTCAGCCTCGTTTTTTTAATGTTCGCTACAAAAATCCGTCTCATCGGCTATCGATCGCAGTGTTGGTATTCTGCAAGGCTGTCCGAATTCCAACAATGCTCCCTAGCATGTTGGTGGGAGGGTGGTGTTGACAAATTTCTCTCTTGTCCGTTGTAACTTTCCAGTTCGGCGACATTCCCAACACCGACGCAATCAACCTCCAGGATATCCACCTTGGATGGGCTATGCACATCGGGCGCTACTGTTGTATCAATGCAGCTGCCATCACTGCTGGAATTGCGTTTGTGGTACACTAACTGTTGGCTTTGTTTTAGCTCACTGTAGTTTGAAGACCCGCAGGAACTTTACTTACCACTTCAGCTGTCACCCTGACTATCACTTGGCACCGATAGCTCTGCCTCCCGGTGCTACCTGACCGCTTTTTGTTTTAATTTCTGAGGGACAAACTTTTTGAACTTTACTCAGGAGTTGAACATAGGTGCGGTTGTGGGTTATTGGCCACTTCCCATGGACTATCCTCAGAGCAAAGGTATCCCCCAAGTCACCTTTAGTATTTTCCCTCCGTATGAGCCAACAGCAGCGTAGTAGAGACGCTTCTAGGTAAGTATGTCAGACCGCTATATTCTTTGTCTCGATTTATACCAGCACGTAGGTCCACGCCAGTACGTCGGACTTCTCTCCGCATTCATCGAGCGAGGGTGAATAGGAAATAACTCAGTGAAAAACCGTATGGTTTACGGTCCACGATCTCCCTTAGACATCGAATTCAATCCACCTTAACAGCGTCGCCATCATAGTTTCGTTCACATCCGTGTTTGCAACCTTTCAAGGCATTACATCCTAATCCACCCCCAGAAAAACCTACCTCATTCTTCAACCTCTCGTGCCCACTGGTAGTAATAGAATCGTCAGCGAGACCCTCTCAATCTCCCGAATCAGCCCATTCTCCTTTTTTTGAACTCATTCAATGCTACAGCAACTGAACAGATACCAATTTCGAACTCCCACCCGTCCATCCTACGCCGTACCAGCCTCAATCTCCCCCCTCCCAATCTTTCCTCGAAGACATTCGTACCTGCATTTATACCGTGACTTTCGGCTCACATCGCAATTGACCATACACTTTAAACATATCTTCAAGAAAACAGACTCAAAATCCAAAAAGATTTCGACTAAACCAGCACTACGACCTCTGATATCTCTCTCCGAACACATACACACTATTTCACTCCATCATATCATGTCTAACGTCCAACCTACAATCCCACCCTCACCACAAACGCCCAAACACAATCCCCATAAACCCACCACAAAACTCCAATTTTTTCTTCCTCCTATACATTCCCTAATGTCGATCGCTTCTCCAAGTCCCTCGAGCAAACTCTCACTTCCTATAGCCCGGCCCTACAGCCTTTTGCCTTGCAGTGACTTATACATAACATACACTACCTATGTACATGTACATCTTAGCATATAATACAAGGTTGGTAGGTGGGCATATTCGACAGATATACCCTCAAGCCGACCAACGACGATTTGCACGCCGAGGGCCTGGAAGTATGATTGGTAGGTAGGTAGACCATCGCGATGCCTGCCCTGCGAATCAAAGGTAGAAGCAGATATAATTGGCATGTTAGTATTATCTTCTTTCCTTTCTATTAGGAAAGCAGAAAGCTATTGGTAAAAATTGGTATGGGTAGTATTTCTTACCTTAGTTCGGCTGCTTGTTTTTCCTAATTCTAGTATAATTAGCTATAATTTTTGGTATAGAAGGTAGTCTACCTGAAATAGTTTTATCTATTACTTTATCTATTTTGTTTTATGTTATCGAAATATTATAGACCTAGATTATTTAAAAGTTCTAACGTTGGAAATGATTTTATACTTAATTTTCTTTTTAGTAAAAAAAGAATGGTAAGTGTTATTTATAGCAAAGACGTAGCTGAATAAATACATTATCCATGATCCATAATCCGAAAACTAGAGTCGTATACTAAGAGAAAAAATTCAAGTCAATAATAGATTATGTTGATTTATTTTCAAGTCCAGCTCGTTTCATCTCAGACCCACCATCACCACCCCTCCCACCACTCCTGCGACCTCACCGTCTACCAAGTGCACATCCATCACAACTCCCCCACACGCACCTCAAACTTCTTCCTTACCCTTCTCTCCCTTCTCCCCCCCCCTCAAACCCCCACTCTCCAACAGCCCCCTCAAAAACCTCACCTTCTCAATCTCCTCGCCTATCCAACTGACCTCATTCTTCCACACCTTCCATTCAATCCTATCCTCCTTGAACTCTTCAAACACTATCCCTCGCCACGCCATTAACTCTTCGACAACCCTCCACCCTACAACTTGCGAATCAATACTCTGGATCTGAGATAATCCCCAAGCTCTACCTTGGGTCGCGGCTTCGCTTTTGGCATCTGCCTCGCCTGGTACCGGACTCGGACTCGCTACGCTCGCTGCGAGGGACAGGCGCGCGAGGTGCTTGGTGAGGTGCGGGTCCGGGTAGGAAGTTTTCAGCAAGGCAATGAGGGCGGTGTGTGATTCCTTTATAACTTCGTAAGATGGCGAGGGCGTCGGCGACGTGGGGTCGTGTATTGTGAAGAGGGAGAGATGGGTTTTATACGCTTCAGTGAGAAGAGGTCCTGGTTTTTCGGTTATCGTTTCGAGTTTGTATGGAGATGCAAGAGTTCTTCGCTTCTCCTGATTATGAGGCTTATCCTTTATCTGTGTCTCATCCATGGGAGAAGGAACTGGCGGTGCTGGTCTTTGAGGAGCAGGAATCTGTCCTGTTTTGCTAGGAGGCGTAGAGAGAATTAGTGTTGGGTAGCAGGTACCCGGAAAGGGAAACATGTATTCTGCGTTGTTGTTGATGTTGGAGTTTGTCCAGTTTGGAGGCGGTGTACTTGTATACATGTGTGTACATGGCGGTCTTTTTTGTAGCTTTGTAGGTTTTGGTGAGATGGACATTATACATGTGAGTCTTGGATTGGGGAGGGTTGACTCAGAGTCTCTGTCGTAGTGGTGTGTGGGGGACAAGGAGATTAGCAGTGGGAATTATTGATGGATGGTGCGTTGTAAATCAGTGATGGGGAATGAATATTGATATTGATGGCGAGCGAGAACGTGGCTCGAATAATGAAAAGAAAATGGGTGGAAGAACATGAGTACAGCGGTGTGACGAGTGAGGACTATTGAAGAAACACGAAGTTGGTTTGCTCAAACAGAGGAGATGAGTTTGTGATGTTAGGAGTGACAGTAGAGGTGACGAACAACGCTGTATAGAATCGACAGCACGGACGTGAAAGAGAAATTGATTGAACCTCGCGCAATTTTGATCTTGTTCGCAATGAATGTGAACTAATCGTGAATATGATGTATTCAGCATACGACCGTAAATCATTGATATGAATGTTCTCCACCAAAGATAATATACAGGAACCTCAGATTGTGTACTCACCATACCCCCGCTATATTTACCATTCTCCCACCTCACCCTGCTTCGGTAACTGTGCTCTGACGATTTTATCGCAGTTCAGCAAGCACAAGGGATCAAAAGCGAGTTTGAGTCGCCTCATAGCATCGACAGTGGTCTCCCCAACTTCGTGGGGGAGATAGTCTCTCTTCACGAGACCGACTCCGTGCTCGCCTGTCGCCGTACCTTCCATTTCAATGGCTCGCTTGACCATCCTGTGGACAAGTTCTTCAGTTTTGTGGAAGTCGGTTTTCTTGTTGTAGAGGATGATGCCTGAACATGAAGTTAATTTCGTAGTTCGAGTTGGGAAATTGTGGACAGTGCTATGATATGAAGACTTTGAACTTACTGTGGAAATTTCCATCGCCAACGTGCCCCACAATGCTGCCGAGTAATCCGCTGTTGTGGATATCCTCTTTTGTGATGTCGATAATATCTGCGAGTCTGGAAATAGGTACAGCCACGTCGGTTGTCCAGACAGCCATATCCTCATTGCCTTCTCCTTGCGCCATGACACTCCAGAGTGCTTCTTTCCTCGCTTGCCACAGATCCTCTTTCTCCTGCTCTGATCTGGCAAATTCGAAGCTGGTAGATCCAGAACCCTTTGCCATAGATTGTACTTGGCTAATCTGCTCCTTGACAGACTGTGGAGTTCCAGCAAATTTGAAGAAGAGTGTCGGTGCATTCTTCCAAGTTTTGTTTGTCATACCGGCGTCATTGATGCACTTCATCTGTACATCGTCGAGGATTTCGATGGCTGCGATAGGAACACCAGCACCCACAACTCGGAATACGCAATTTGCAGCTTCTCGAACCGAATTGAAGGCGCATACTGCAACACTAGTGTGCTGCGGTTTGACTGTGACTTTGAGAACTGCTTCCGTCACGAGACCAAGAGTTCCCTCACTACCAATAAACATACGCGTCAGATCGTATCCTGCAGAAGACTTCCTGGGCCGTTGGCGCGTTCGAATGACGGTGCCATCCGCAAGCACCACGGTCAATGATAGCACCCAGTCTTTCATAGTACCATAGCGGTACGCATTTGTGCCTGAACAACCTGTTCCCACCATGCCACCAATCATAGCTCCAGGCCCTGGGTCTGGCGGGAAGAAAAGATTTGACTTGGCCAACTCTTCATTTAGGAGTTCCCACCCAACAGCCGGCTGAACAATCACGTCCAAGTCATCCTTGTTCAATTCTAGAATCTTGTCCATTCTCGAAAAGTCTACGCATACTCCTCCACGAGTTGCCGCAAAATGACCCTCCAAACTTGTTCCACCAGAATAGGCTGTCACGGGTATCCGTCTCTCGTGGCATATCTTCATTATTTTGCTGGTATCGGCGGTGCTGGATGGCTTTACGACACAGAACGGAACGTCGTTGGGTCCGAGAGGGTGGGAAGACCATGACGACCCAGCGTGAGATTCTAGTTCGGATTTCTCGAGCGAGACATTTTCCCTTCCGACTAAGTCGCGCAGTTCGATGTATGTAGCTTGGAGATTCGCTTCGGAAATGTTATGTTTCGGCGGGGTGGTATTCTGGAGGGGAACGGTCGATGCAATATCGGGAACAAGATGGCCTGCTTGGCCAAACCAGTATCCAATCGCCATAGTAGTCAAGCATACTGTATCATCGTTAGTATTGGATATCCTGAATATGATTCAAATGGTGTAGAGTCCATACTGAAGATGGTCGCAACGTAATGTCCTCTCGCAGTTCTCTGTTGGTTAACAATGAGTTCCTGTTGCTCCTCTTTCTCCCTCTGAACACGGGCCGCAATACTCTCGAAGAGTTGTGGGTAGAAAGGTTGCCGCTTGTCATCTTTTCCCTTCTCGCTCGCCCATCGCCGCTGGGATTGTGCGAGACATCGTATCGTCGGATGGCTGCTTCTTAGAAGAACGACAGCTCTGCGGCAACTCCATAGGGTATTTGAAGCTCGGTTGAAGCTCCGTAAAGACATGATGATTATGATGGATGGCGGAGCATAGCGCTCATGCTCTGCGGTAGAAGTGCGGGGAGCTTGTAGCTTTTTTAAGACAAGAACTTTGAGGTTTGCGATCTTTCGCGTGTGCGGGTGCGGGACGCGGGATGGAAGGGGTCCGTGCACAAATATCAGTCGATAGATCTGCTTCTTCCGAGGTCCCACCTATTCATGGGAACATCTAGACAAGGTCATTTCCTAGATGCCGTGCCGGTCGTATGGCAACCAAGGAACGGGAGACGCAAAGTGTAGATTATGCATCTTGTGCGGGGGAAGGGACTCTGTCTAGACTCTTATCCTGCGAAGCTATTTCCTAAGTGGTTATCATTGGGGTGAGATATATGTTGGCCAGCCACACGAGGGTTCGGATAACTGGATATATACGAAGATGGCAAAAGATAAAAAATGATGCATTTGCTCAGGCTCAATGGCTTATCGCCAGAGCAGTAAAAATATCCAAAAAAACCAGAAAATTCCCAATGCACCCAGCACCTATTCGTCAGGCGGGGTTTGCTCTAAGCATACCCAGGTATAAAGAATGCGCCCAATCCATGATAATCAATGATCAAAGGCATCCCCCCAAATGCGCCAAATATATACGTGGTCCACCCAAAAATGTCCTATAACCCCGTATATGCCCTACGGTAGGCCCGCGAATGATGCAGTGCTAACGATAGAAAGAAAGCCATAAAGTCGTAGAAAAAAGTGAATCATGGAACCCGAGCGCCATGCTAAAGAAAAAGGAAAACCGAGCCCGAAGAGTATGACGTACAATGAGAGTACGCCGTAGAGTGTAGATATGTGGGGATTTGAGTTTGGAGTTGAATGTAGATTTGTGGTGTGTAGATGTTGTGGTGAGGTGGCTCCAATAGGAGAGTTGATTTCCATGCACGTCATGCGAGAGATCGACCGCATGCACAGCGAACGTGGCAGTGGCAGTGGAGTACAGCCACTTAGATATTTCAAGCACTCAGCTCATGTTCAGTCCTTTGGAAATGCGTAGTAATCGTGTTCGGAACCATGTCACGAATCTGAGCCAGCGGCCTTTTGCAGCACGTGTCTTGGTTACTTGCGGTTGCGATCCCATGCCCTGCTTCTCCTGATCCACATAGGTAACGTGGGCTGGCAACGATCTTGAGTGGGCATGTTGATGGTCCGAATATTGTCTTCCACCGATTGAGGGTCGTGGGGTTGAACTGTTATATGCGTCGTCAGATGTGCTCCGTCCATGTCTTTCTGGCCTGCTGCGAGCGTCGGAGTCGCGCCTTTGTTTCTCTTTCCTCATTTGCTTGCGGGACTCGCGCTCAGCCTGCCTCATAGCCTCCTTATCATGTTTCAATTCCTTGGCCTGCTCTTTCTCGTTGAAGGCCTGGCGCGCAGCGCGAATCGAAGCAGCCCGCGAAGCAGCATCCACCGGTGAATCTCGGCCGGGGCGAATAAAGCCGAATGCCTTGTCTATGGACGTCCGCGCGCTCGGAGAAGTTGTCGTGTCAATGGACTTGAGGGTGTCTCCACGAGATCGAGCCTGGGCAATGGGCGAGGTGAGGGAGACGGAAGACGGGGAATAGCTTCCGGCGAGACGAGTAGAAGACCCGGTGGTATGAATGCGGAGAGTGGAGGTTATCCCTGGAGTAGAAGATATAGAGCCAGAGCGTCGTGCAGGGTCGAAAGCGTTCTGCTTCATTCGAAACTCGTCGTCCGACATGATGTCGTCGGCGCCGTTGTCGGTGACGGATGGAGGGGTGTTGGAAACGGGCGGGGTATATGGGCGTGTTTGACGGATGGCCGGCATGTAGGGAGCAGCCGGGCGCTGTAAACTCGACGAGTTGGAGAACTGGGAGGTATTGGAAGTGGAGCGATGGTGGCGATTGCGAGAATTCATAGGAGCAAAGCTCACATCGGAAACGGAGCGAGAGTATGGGATGGTGGTCGTTGTGTTATGGTTGTTGTTGTTGTTGTTGTAGTCGGAGATACCGAGACCGGCAAGACCCTCATTCTCTGCAGCGGGTCGGGAGAGATCGACCGTGTTATGGTCCTTTGAAGAGAGTTTCCTCAAGTAGGGTTTGAGCGGGTTGGACGAGGTTGCGGAGGGCATGGGTCGCTTGGGTTCTGTCCAAGGTTCTTCATATGTTACCTTGGGGGTACCGGTGCGGTTAAAAGAGAATGCTTCGACATCTGACAGCGGGCTGAGCGCCGAGGGACTTGTAATGGACGAGGCGGAGTTGCCTCGCTTGTGCAATCGACCATGGTTGGTGGTGAGAGGATGAGGATGAGGATGTGGTCTGGAAGAGGAGATGGCCATGGCTTCCAATGAAGACGATGCAGTTGTCGTCTTCGCGGTCAGCGTCGTCCTGGTCCTGATGGTCCTGGGTGTCCTGGCGGAGCACAGAGGTGAGGCATGCCACAGTAAATAACAACGGGTCCCGCGGGGGTCGTACAATGCGCATCACCAAGCCAACATAACGAGTACCGTGTGTGAGTGAGTTCTATATGTTTTGGATCCCGCGGAAAGATCGGAAAGCGGATCGGCGGCGGTACGGTTACAAGGTCAAGATGATAACGGTAGGTTATGTTAGTAACCGATGGGGGGATGGAGATTTGTCGGTGATGGTGATTGTATAATGGTACCCTAATGGCAGGGTGTCCACAGTGGTGACAGTCACAATGACGGTGACGGAAGGGTGAGAAGAGGGCAAAAGCAGAGTGAAAAGAGGGTGGCGGGTACCACAGCGACTTATTAGTTTGACGAAGCAGTGAGCACCATCCGGCGCTGAGCAGCCGCCCACTCCCACTTCCCACGTCGTCGAACCAGTTAATCCCACCTGGGCACGGCTGGAGGCGAAGAGAAGATGTGGCTAAGGTGTTCGGGTCGCTTGGGAAGAGCGGAGAGTGGGGAATGGAGAAGGACGAGAATGATGCTAAGAAGGATCAGGAATCAAGAAATCCTCGCAACGTGACGACACGATGGCAGTTGGCTCCGGCGCGAAGGTCCGGATTGGGATGGTGGTTAAGGTGCAGTATTAAAGCAAGATGCAAGAAGCGAGAGCGAGAGCGAGTGTTTTCACTACTGAACTCTGCTGGATAGAGTGTGGGGGGGATATGGGGTAATATAGTTTGTGAGATAAGAGTAGAATAAGATGCGATGCAATCATGAGGAAGTACAATGGTACAGTATAATTATCTTATACAGTATTTGATGAAGCCAGAACATAAAGCCACATGTGCAGAACCATGGACAAGGCTGGTACAGCAAGGGCGTGGTGTTTTCTATCTGGAACGAGGCAGAGAACCAAGATGGATAGATAGTAATAATGTACCAACCAGAGTAATAATAATCTTCCATGTACGAAGTGCTGTACTGTACGGTAGTGTACATGCAGATAGAAACATGATGAACTTTGGAGGCAGAGAGCGCGGGGATACGGCATCACGGCCCAGGCTTACCACCTCCACTCCACTGTCCAACACCCACCCCAATCCACCCACACCACCCACTCGTACCGTAATTGTGTATGTACACACATACTGTACAGACAACAAGAGCCTCTCCTCTTCTTCGGCTTCTTCTCTTTTTCAGGCGGCTGATAGTTTTCAGTACTACTCTCTCGGCACCGCGTAGATGCTGTATTTCGTATACGAAGACCACGCAACCAAAAGGTGGCACTGCTGGCAACATCACCACTCATAACACTCAACACCACAGCACTAATACGCAGCACTCGGCCGCAGCAATTTAGCCCAACTCCCTCCTTCATGCCTCTTGCCTTCTGTCTCCGTAATCTATTGATCAATCCGTTGCAAAACCCCTCACGGCTACGGCTGGACATTCGTAGCCCAGCCTGGACGCGTGTGGCGTGAATGGTCTCAGCTTGCGAGGCACTCTATCCATCGGCGGCTGTCAGCATATCAATCTCCAGTTGCTTTTCACTCCCATCTTCCCCCCTCCTGTTTGGCTGGCTGTCATGTCCTTCGGCCAGTCTAGGTATTATCCACGAAACACCTCCACCGAAGGAATCAAATAATGTTGCCAAATAACTCACTGATTCTCATGGATTCTCTCACTCTACACTCAGCACTCCAGCTGCCAAGTGCACTACAGGCCTGGTCTGGAACCATCAACTCCACCCAAACGCCCGCCTCTTCACCATTTTCACGCGCATCTCCTCCATCTCTGTCTCGGCAGAGATTGATGACTCTCGGGACTTCATGTGCTCACCAACTCCACCCATTAATACAGAGTACAGTAAAGCCCACTCAATTTGCCTATTGCGGCATGTCATCCTAAGCTCTGACGCCCGATTCGTATGGAGAATCTCATCCACTTCACGTTCCACAGGTTCCCCAGCTCCCGGCTGCCGGCTTTCGTCTACCGTGGCGTCAAAGAGTCGAGCATTTTGAGTACCAGCGTCCAGATCGTGTACTGTACCTGCGCGCAACCTTGTTAAGAAGCGAAAGCTGTGGCTGCAGCATTGCGCATTTGGAATCCATATCAGCAAGCCTGTCGCCTCCACTCAGTGACACACGATTGCGACGAACGGCTCCAATATTGAATTCTCTATCCCGCATCGTTGACCGCACTCCGGTCTCGCTCATGCATTCTTTTGATTCTGCTACAGACTGCAGACTAGGGCTGGTAATGAAGACTAACCCGTGACTTGATGCTTGTCAGTGCATGTCAGCTGTGCCCAGGCAACATCATCATCTCAGAAGATATTATGTATGATTTCTACTGTTACCAGCTCACCGGCCCGTGTATGTGGATGTTGGAGAGGAATAGGATTACCATCTGTACGACGCCATCCAGGGTAACCTTGGGATGCATCACCTAATCAGGAGGAGGGAAGATGGGAGTGAAAAGCAACTGGAGATTGATATGCTGACAGCCGCCGATGGATAGAGTGCCTCGCAAGCTGAGACCATTCACGCCACACGCGTCCAGGCTGGGCTACGAATG
>Ga0073774_1000449_pt1 | contig 10733 bp, 8 predicted proteins | sample InSIn5gowninarea_FD_77487 | JGI IMG/M metagenome (GOLD analysis project Ga0073774, IMG submission 77487) | Clean room microbial communities from NASA Spacecraft Assembly Facility at Jet Propulsion Laboratory, Pasadena, California, USA -... ... | reverse complement strand
CATATGTCAAGTATTGGAGTGGAATTTATTTTCTTTATTTCTTCTTTCAAAATTTTGTCTGATAAAGGATCTGGTTTATTTTCACGTTCCTTTCGACTGACTTGATTTTTCGAGCTAAGGTGAATATCTTGATTAAGAGAGAAATTTATCAATTTTCGTTTTAAAAGAGATTTTGAAAAAATCTGAAATTTACAAAGCCCAGTTATTTCTGTAAATAATCAGAGAAGATGTTTTTCATTCCTATGTTTCGATCCAGAGGTTTCAGAGAGCATAATGGCGAAAGAAGAGTTTTTTTGAAAAAAAATTGGGTCTGTATGGCTGAAGACTGTCCCTTTTTAGGTAAAATTTAATTTAGCGAAAGGAATTAAATAATAAAAACACCTTAAGATTTTTATTACACAAGGGATGAACAGAATTCTCAAGAAGAACCAAGGTCCTAAGGCCAAGAAGGAACACTTCAAATTCAAGATTGACTGTAAAGAACCTGCTGACGACAGCGTTATCGATGTCAACGATCTTGCTGAATTCTTGAAGCAAAGAATTAAGGTCAATGGAAAGAAGGGCAACCTCGGTGATGTCGTCTCCGTCGAAACCGAAAAGAGCAACCTCATCGTCACTGCTGAACCCCCTTTCTCTAAGAGATACTTGAAATATTTGACTAAGAAATATTTGAAGCAACACAAAATTAGAGACTACTTACATGTCATTGCCTCCGATAAGACCACTTACAAGGTTAAGTACTTCAACATTCAAAACGAAGAAAACGAAGAAGAAGCCGAATAAAGAATTTAGTTCTTTTTGCATAGATTATCCGTCAGCCTCAACATTTGTGTTTCCCTATGTACCTTGCATAATATAAACAATAGACAAACCCCATATTCGATAGGTTCAGTTTCCCAACCCATGTATAAGCAGACATAACAATATGCTAGCTAGATTTGTCCCATTCAGGTATTTAAACAAGCCCAACCCACTGCCTCAAAGATTCCAACCTTTATCCATTTATTAAGAATTAAAGGTCATTTTTGAGTGGGCATATCTCTTGATTTGGGTGCCTTGAAATTTTTTTTTTTCAACTCAATTAAACACAACCTAAAATAAGATAGGGTTCCTTCCCTATTCTTCTCCTTCTTCTTCTCTACTACCATTGCTATAAATATTTCCCCTCTCCACCAAGAGAGATAATTTTATTTTTTCAGTGTGAAGTAGAGAGTAGTCGGAAAAAATGTAGAAAGAAGAAAAATCATTTTTCTTGAGATGAGGTGAGGTGGAGAATATGGGTGATATGTCCAAATTTTTTTCTCATTTTTTTTTTTTCAGTTTAAAAGCGATTTTTTTGTCCCGAAAAATTAATTCGAAAGATCTTGGCACTAAAAATTTTTTCTCTAAGGGGAATGATTTTAAAAATTCTCAAAGGTTCTTCTCAAGGAATAAAAATAAAATAAAACATTTATTTGTTTACAATACTTGAAGTTTGAAAAATCTCTACTGTACACGTGGATTTGAGATTTCAAATTCACCTGTTCTCTTATTTTCGGAGTCTTTTTGATTTTACAGTAAATGAATGCAAATAAAGATATATAGCTTAGCTTGTCACAAAATCAAACTTTCAAAATTATTTTTTACTCTTTTAAACTCAAGTTAGCTGTCAAATTTTCCATCTCTCCCAGTATATTACTAATAGTCTTAGATACTGAGGAGTCCGAAGCAGCTACTATAAACAAATCTCTTTCATACGGAACAAAATATTGTTTGGCAGCTGGAGCTGTTGATAAATTTGATAAGATCCATGCAGCAAACTTTGTTGTTCTATCATTATTTCTTCCTGAGCCTGAAACCAAAAGTCCCACCAATCTCAAGATACTCTTGGGGTGCTTTGAAATGGTAGCACGAGTTGCCATTTTGAGATCTGACAATGGGAAAATAAACTCTAAAACGCTGTCTCTGACATCGGACTTGGGGTAAATGAGCAAGTCAATAACAATATCAAGGAAGGAGTTGAGATGGCTTTCGATGATTGCCTCGTTTTCTTGGGTAAGCAATAAACTCTTGAGGCACTCTAAAGCAGACTCGATTTCTTCGGTATGATCAGCTTCGAGGAACTTGTAGATTCTTTGGCAAAAGACTTCGTTTTCAGGAATTTGCTTGAGTTGGACGAATTGGGAGATGTTGGAGAAGACATCGAGGCAGTCCTTGGTGATTTCTGGGTCGGTTCCGTCGATGAAGAAAGCTAACAAGTGTTTGAAGACTTTTTCGCTTCTGTAGATGGTTTGATGGTTAGCTTTTGAGAAGGAGAAATTTCTAACTATATGGAAAATTGTTCTAATATTCTCGACCAAAGTAACTTCGCTTGCAGGTTTGTACAAGTTTTGGATACCCAATTGGTCGTACTCCTTAAGAATAGTGATAGGATCTTTACCTTTGTTGCTAATGATTTCTGAAACAGGGTAATTGCCATTGTGAACAATATCTAATTTCTTTTCCTTGTCAGACTTGAGATAAATATTTTTGTAGTAGGGAACGTCCTTGATGATGTTTTCGAGGTAGACAAAGAGGGTTTCCAAGAGAGTAGGGTGGTACTCGAGGTGGAAGTGAGCGTTGCAAGAATAAAGAAGGAGGGAATTGAGAGCAAAAGTGGTTTCTTCTTGCATGTGGGACTCGAAAGCGAGAAGGATTCTATTCATTTCACTGACAACGGGGACTGTCTTGTATTTTCTCAAGTAAAGAATTTCGCTATTGTCAGGAATATTTTGGTACATTCCGTTAAGAACATTTTCAATGGATTGGTTTCTGGGAACAATTTCTGGTGCAACAAATTTGGGTTCTTCTTCGACAGGTCTGACGACTTTTCTGGGTCTTGCGCCTTGAACTTCAGGATATTCTACTTCTTCATTTCTTCCAAAGAAGAATTTTTGTTCGTAAGCAAGGAGATATTTCTGGTAATGGTTACGCAAGGTGAAACTGGCACTGGTGCATGTTCTGGGAAGGCCAAACTCAAGGACAATTTCTTTCCAGAGCTTATTACTGCAAACGCGATGGAATCCTCCTCTTTTGCAAACCGCTTTATACAAATGCATGAGATCAAGTTCACGTCCACAAATTTGAGGAATCTTTAGATTAGTGACACCTCTTTGACCCCAAAAGTTGAAGAGCTAATTGATAAACGTTTTCGAGTTGTCATTTAATTTATATTTATCCATTTTTTATTTTTGGAGCAAAAAAGAAATTAAATTTTCTTGTTCAAATTGAATTTATATATTTGGGGAAAAAGTTGTTAAATATTGTGTATCAATGCATATTATATAATTAGTAATTAGACTAACTTCCCGAGAAATATCGAATTTTTGAAGATTTAATAATGCTTTTGTGAGGGTTGTTGTTTTAGTTATAGAGATATTTTTGGAAGAATTATGGAGGGAAATTTTTCATCCCGAAGGGGTGTTTGTAGAGTGTTGTTTTCGAAATTTTAAGAAATTTAAAGGTTTATTTGGGATTGAAAGTTGGAGAGTGTGGGTTGGAGGGGTAACAGTGAGGATTTTAGGGGTTGAGAGATGTAGAAAATTTTTGTTCTAGAACAATAAGGAAAACAGGAGACAAGTCTTGAAAAATTGTTTTCAGAGGATAATTTAGGAATAAACTTTGATAAATAAAGATTTGATCTTCCGTATCGGGTAGGTTTTTGATTCGTAAATATAATTGAAGGGATTTCCAGAAGCCACCTGTATTTGAAAAATTTCTATTGGAAATTTTGGACCGAGTTTTTCTGTGGGCGAAAATTATTAGGCGACCGAAAATAAAATTTTATTTTGCAGTTAGTTTGCGTGGACTGGGGGTGTTTTTCGAAACGGGAAAAAAATATGATCAAGTTTATGTGCGTATATATGACAAGGAGTATTTCTCTTTCGAGGTTAATTTACTTTTTAATAGACGAGTTAGGGAGAAGGAAATTAATTTTTTATGGTAACGAAATTTTTTTGAAAGGAAAGAGAGGGAAAATTATATAAAACAACAATTATACACATAATGATTCTTTGAGTTATTAAAAAAAAGTATTTCATCAACTTTATTCATTTTAGAGTGTGATACAAAACAGGGCAAATGATTTTTATTTAAACTTCTGCTTTACCAACAACAACATAGAATCTGCTTTTTGGGCTGTAATATCTATGATTTGCTTTAGGAACTGCATTGATTTCTTTTTTCAAATCATTGATTTCCCTATATGATGTAAAAGCCTTCTTTTCTTTTGAGAAAGATCGTTCAGGAGATTGACTGGCTTGTTGAAGTCTCGCTGCCATGGGTGTATAGAAATTTTTGGGGTTATATCCAGTGCCAGTGCTCGCAGGAGGTTTTTGGAAAACGGGTTTAAATGTACAATCTTGCAATTCTTGTTTACTTTTAAGAGAGGCCATTCCTTGAATTCTATCATCTTTATTAGCGAGCCATCTGGAATTTCTTTCATAAATATCAATGACTTTTTTATTGCGATCATCAACAGAACTGGCAGAATAGATACTTTGCATGAGATTATTATTAGAAGAGGAGGGACTCAAGAAATCAACGCTGGGGTCCAAAAGATTTGAATTGACCTGGCTCAAATCATAAACAGATGGTTTTGTGTCAATAGTGAGTGGTGAGTTGGCAGGATTTTGTGCATTTTTTCTGAGCTCGAGAGATTTCATCAAACTGCTATAAGCAATTTTAGGCTCTTTACGAGATCCACGGTCAATTCTCTTCATTTCAGAACGAATAGATTGATTAGTTCTGACAACTGGAGTATAATCTTTTGATTGATCTTCCTGAGTTGCTTGAGTGTTGTGTGGCCCACTGATTAGTTCAGTTGGACTCAAAGGCGTCTGATTTACTTCAGTGATTTCTGGCAAATGAGCCTCTTGAGAAACATTTCTTCTGGTACTAGGCTGTTTAAGTTCCTTTTCAAGACCACCTCTGCCGAAACTAGGATATCTGAAATGTTTGAGAGTACCAGGAGCTGCAGTTTTTTCTTGAGGTTTAATGTTCTCTTCTTTAAGATTGAGCTTAAAGTTTTTGGTTTTTAGTTCAGCTTCTGAGGGAGTAATTGAATCTTCAGTCAAATAATCTTGAAGTGAATCTTTCAGTATTCTCTTTGACGATTCATCATTTGACCTTTTGGTGCTTTTTGTAGGTGTTTTATTGAGATCAATTCGATTTCCATATCCTGAAGGGCTCTTTTGTCTGAGGGCATTTTGAGCATATGAACCCGAACCGGTATTTTGCTGAGCAGGTTGCTGGGCTTCTAATGACAAAGCTGGCTTTCCAAGACTCTTTGTTTTATTATGTTCAGGTTGCTTTGTGGCGACATTGTTTCTATTCAGAGGGTAAGAATTTTGTGAGGTGAGTTAGAAAAATACTTGTTGTTCAAAGAAGTTTGTGAGGAACCAGCAGAAGGTGATTTATTTCTTCCAATGATTTTAGCATAGACAGGTTTACTAACTCGAGGAGAAGCTTCAGGAGATCGTAAGGGAGAGTTTGCTTGAGGAGTTGACATAGGTGTATTGACCTTACTATCTCGAACAATGCTGGTTACTTTGCTTGCTGCAGATTTAGGAGGAATAGTTTTCTTCTCCACTATGGTAGCAGATCCAGCTTTTTTGTATGATATATTTTGACTTCTCTAAGAGGACAGTTAGAGATTCCCCCATATTCTCAAAAGACTCACCTCAAGACTGCCTTCAGTGTTTTTATAAACTCTCTTGCGAGCAGGAGATTGTGGTTCAAGCTTTCAAAAAATTAGATCGATTTCGTCTTTTTAAACTCAGTAATTACTTTTTTCTTTGGAGATGATTCACGTCTTGCTGCTGGTTCTTGAGATTTGGATTTCAACTCTGAAGACTTTTGATAGATAATAGGCTATTGCGATGATTATTGTTGAGTTCTTGAAAACTTTACGTTATTGTTATTATCGTAAGTCAAAGCGAGTTCAACTTCTCTTGGTTTAATTGATTTTCTTGAAAGAATTTTTGTGTAGGCACTTTCTATAGAAACATTGGATTTCGTTGTTGGCTGCAAACTCATTTGATGCTTCACTTGTTTAATCTATTCTCTCATTAATTAACTCATAAAATATATTCTGCACCTGCTTTTGTTGTAACATTAATCTTGGACTTTGTTTTGCAGAGTTATTCTTTGACTGCTGCTGGTGATGATGTTTTTTAAGATTGATTGGTTCGATATTTGGAGGTCTTGTTGGATTATTCTGAGCCATTGGGGACTCTTCTGTGGAAATTTTTTGACTTGAGCTTTTATCAATATTATCAGCGCTGATTAAGCTGAGAGGCTCTGCAATCTGGTAGTTTTCGAACTCAAATGGAGTTTGGCGAGTTCGAAGTGTTTCGAGGGCGTTTGTACCGGTTCTGTCCAATTCAAGGAAACTTGTAGGTGGTTCAAGATCTTGGTGGAAGGTTCCATTTTCGTCTTTGGAGCCATCTAAAGCTTGAACAAAGAATTGAATATCTTTAATACCAGAATCAAGTCTTTCAAACTCATTGCCAAATAGTTCTTCTTCTAAAGAGGGGAAACAGATAAGTTAACAGCTTAAATAATGATTTTATACTCTCATTAACGTTGATGAATATGGTTTTTGATCTGTTGAGGGCATCATTGATTGTGGTCAAGGAATTCATACCATTCAAACTGGTCCCGCTTTGTGCTTTTCGATTTTTATAGTCTTCTAGCATGGCAGAAACCTTTTGATTATGAGCATCCTTCTTTTCCTTTTTTTCAGCTTTTGCCTTTTTCTGTTCACTTTTCATAGATTGCACTTGAATTGCTTGTTTGAGAGGGGAATCAGAAAATGACTTCTTATCGAATTCACTAGAGCTCTTGCTTGTGATTTTAAAGTTCGGGCTATTATTGACCTCATTATTTCGGGCAAAAGTTGGAGATTCCATTTCATCCTTTGAGTTCATGGTGACTGTGGTAAGACCACCAGAAGTTGGTTCAGTATTCCCTTTAAATACATTATCAAAGAGCGGGGGTGAAGCTCTTTCTTTTTTTGGACTTGACCCTTCAGAGTCTGAGAATTCATAGGTCATAACTTGTCTAAGAACTTTTCCTTTGCCAATCTTGGAATTATAAAGGTTTGGCTTTTGGCTTGAAGTTTCTGATTTTTCATCATTTGCAGGGACAACACCTTTATCTAAATTGGGGAATGAGAAGGATGAAAGAGAAATTTTTTTACAGAGACTGTTGATCATATTCTCATCAGTCGATTGGTTTGGCTTGTCAGTGCTTTCAATGGAAGATTGATTGGAATATTTTCGCATACTTTCTTCTCTCTTGGGAAAATAGTTTAAATAATTAATAATGCTCTAATTCGAATTGATTTCGGGATTTTCAACCTCGCTTTACTCTTGAATCACAAAACTCACTCAAAGAGGCTGAGAAAAACCCTGAATTTGGAAAAGAGAAGATACTTTTCGATTTCATTATTTTCCCAATTACAAATTGGTTGTTTCAGTTGTAGATTTATTAATAGGGTCATGGTATTTCAATCTTCATCAAAAGACTTTATTTTTAATGTAAATTTCGAAATTTTGGAGCATGAGTTTTTTGAAATTTTTCTTTTGAGATCATCATATCTAGTCTTGGCTAGTCGAGGCCGAATAGTGTTAGTCTGGACTGTTCTTGTTGTAATTTTTTTAGAACCTTGATGTCAAGAGAAAAATTAATCGAGTTTAAAAATTAAACCTAGAGAAGAAACTAAATGAATTAATTTGAAAAGGTGATGGAAGCAGCACCATTAGGAGAGAGATCTCAGGGGATTTTAGGCTTTAGTGATTCGAAAATATTCTTTGAAGAAAATAAAAGTATCTTTTTGTCAACCTATGAGGTGAAAAGTATGAAATTTAGGAGATAGCACTTTTAGATCATCCCTTGGATGACTCGCTTGAATCCTTCTTTGAGAATCATTCCTCCTAAACCAAAAATTTTTAGACCACAATTAATTAACCAGCCCAAATTACCTGAACAAAAATTCAGTTATTCTTGATCATTTCAGATCATTGAATACGCCTTTATTAATTTTTATCTGAGAATACAAGAACATGTTTGAGTCATTTCATAATCGTCTTCCTTTCAAAAGATATTCTGAATCTGGTTATCCTGGTTTCGGACAATTTTTCTATGGGATTTGGAAAAACATTCGGATTATTTTAGTATCAATTAGATCAAATTTTTCCTCGCTATCGATCATCTAAAAGAGTTTCTCAAGTCTTGGAGCATTCGTTTGAGATTATTTAAAAGACTGAAGGGGTTTTTCTTTATTTCTTACCGCTCGTTATAAAAATTGATTGATGTAATAAGTCCGCTCAAATGCGTATTTTTCTCAAATAATTTTGACTTTTTTTTTCCTCGAAAAAAATCATTCTCTCAAAAAAATCTCAACCATGAGAATTAACTCACGTCATCTCAATTATAAGCTCGTAAGTATTCTTTTTAAGACAAAATTTAGAAACAATAAATAAAATTCAAATTTAAAAGTATTTTTCCACAAAGGAGAATTTTAAACAATCTGAAGAAAATATTTTTTTCTCACAACGCATTTTGATTATTTTCATTGTTTTGCTCGAGAGAGAGAGCGGTCTTTGAAATGAACTGGGCTAAATGGAATTTAACTCCCTAACAATCAAATAGTTTCAAACAAAGGAACCATTTTTTATATTATATTAAAGAGAGTTTTTTTCACTCTCGAGAAAATCGCGGTAAATCAAACAGTCACAGGCATCTCATACACATAATTAAATATACCTTCTCTAAATATTCTCTCAATTTATAAAATCATTAAATACACGTTTCAACAAAAATTACAGTATGTCTTCTTATTATTGGGAAAGATAAGCTTTAGTGATATTTTGGTTAGTTGAAAGAATCTCTCCGACTTTATTAGTTCCTTCAGTTGTTAAATTTCTACAAGTTGAACATTTCAACTGAACAGATTCTAAACTGTTAATTTTGGCAAGACATGAACCAAGATCAATTCTGCCTTGGTCTGTTAGGTTTTCAAACTCACAAGCGTGGAGGCTGAAATCCTTCAATTTTGCTAAATTTTGCAATTTTTCTCCCAGATACTTAATGCCAAAATCTCCAAAAGAAGTTGGGTCATTTCTTCCTGGTCCCAAATATAACGAAATCTTCTCCAAATCTTCCATCTCCTCAAATGTTGCAAACAACTCGCACAACTTAGTTTCACCACAACCATACATATCCAAATTTAAAGACTTGAGTCCTGTAACATTGGAAAATGCATTGGTTAAAGATGCTATTGCAGCATCTGAAGTCTGGCATCTTCTGCAAGTAAAACTCAAATTCTTCAATGTGCTCAACTTTCCAACTGTCTCGCAGAATTTAATGATGCTCTCTTCTGGGATATTTATGCACCATGAAATATCCAAAGTTAATGACTCAATTTTCTTCAGCTTCTCCAAAGATCGTGAAAGTGCTGACAAGAAACCAGCATTAAGATTCTGAAGTCTGATGATATTCAGCTCAAGATTTCTTAAATCTGGAAGGTCTGATAAACTCTTAGCAAGTCTTGAAAGGGCATTATCAGCAAGATCACACCATTCGATGGTAAACTCAAAGCTTTGGAGATGTCTTAAATTTGCCAGTCCTGCAGCGAATTTATAAAATCCGTTGTTGGAGATTCTCTTTGGTTCTTGGATTTCCATGTCTAAAACAGTGAGTTTGTTCAAAGTTTTCAAGGAATGTCCAAGTGAGATGAGCTGATAATCAGCAAACTCATGACTTGCTTTAAAACTCAGAGTCAATGCTTCAAGATCAGAGACTTTTTGCAAAGAACTACTGAGACTGCTCACTTGCTTGCCCATAAGATAATCATAATAGACTTCAAGCCTTTTGATATTTTTATCAACAACAGCTTGAAGCTGAATCAAATTATCTTGATCTCCTTTCCAGGAGTTGGCAAGCTTTAACGAAGGATTTGCTTTCTTCTTGCCATTAAGATAAAATCCTTGCTTCTTATAACGTTCTAACTTGATATCGTTCAAGATACCATGGTTAAAATGTGTAAGTTTCATGATGACGGTTTCGCTGAATATGAATAATGATAGATATTTTTTTAATTCTGTTCACAGCCAAATATTATTTATACCTTTCTGAATTTCTTTAGAAAATCTTTGACTTTCTTTATGATCATCATTTGCAATTCTTTCGAAGAATCCTTCCTTGGTAGTAAATGTCTGACCGCTTCTGTTTTTCGAAAAACGAATTCTTTACACCATATTCTCATGTCATCATCATCTCTGAGACTTTAGAAGAGGTAGTTTGAAGAGGAACTGAATGAGAGAAAAATCTTCAAATTTTTCCCAAATTCAAGATTCATTTTCCCCCTCCAATTTCCTTGAAAGTTTTTAATAACAATCTGACCCGAAATAATTTATCTCATCAATATAAATCATATGAATAGATAGATAATCAACAATTTTCCGCTCCCCCATCTCTCATCTCTGGTAATATCAGAAATTTCACACACACACGCATTGTTTTTTTCAAAAACCCAAATTTTTCTCTTCAAGGGGGAAATATTTAAACCCTAATTTTCCTCTTAAAGAATTAAGGAGTCCTTCTAACTAAAAGTGCTATCTCCTAAATTTCATACTTTTCACCTCATAGGTTGACAAAAAGATACTTTTATTTTCTTCAAAGAATATTTTCGAATCACTAAAGCCTAAAAT
>Ga0073774_1000447_pt1 | contig 10793 bp, 3 predicted proteins | sample InSIn5gowninarea_FD_77487 | JGI IMG/M metagenome (GOLD analysis project Ga0073774, IMG submission 77487) | Clean room microbial communities from NASA Spacecraft Assembly Facility at Jet Propulsion Laboratory, Pasadena, California, USA -... ... | reverse complement strand
TTCGTTCAAAAATATTCGTGCAGGCTGATAGAATTACTGAAGTAGCGAAATTGCAGGCGACAAAAAATGCCGAAGTAAAAGGCCTGAACGATGAAATGGTGAAACTGAGAGATCAATTGGAAAAAGTGAGGGTGGATGATATCAGAACAAAAATTAATACCCAGGAAACTAAAATTGCTGAAGTAGAAAGCCTGCAGGAAGCAAAAACTCGTGAAGTAAAAGGTTTACAGGAGGAAATTGTCCAACTCCGAAATAAACTGGAAAGTGTAAAAGTTGATGATCTTCGTACAAAAATAGATGTACATGAAGGTCGGATCGCAGAAGTAAAAGGATTGCATGATGAAGTGGCAAAACTAAAAACACAACTACAAACGACACAGAAAGAACAAGTGAGAACCATCGCTGAAAAAGATAGAGAAATTGCAAGTCTACAAGCAGCAGTAAAAGAATTCAGAAAGGTGAATACAGATCTTACTGCACTCCGCAAGCAGGTTGACCTGTTAAAAAGAAAAGGTTAAATCATGGTATAATCCTATTGTATTTATTCCTGTTTCCGACGATAATCAACATTCAGTAAATACATCCGATGCAGGTTCTTGCAAGCCAAAAACAATCAGGGAAAGACAACAAAAACAATTCATCGGTACAAAATCAAAAAACGAATGATTCTGAGTACCGAAGGAGTATGACATTTGCTCATGCTGAATCGGGTGTTAAAAAGAAAAGCACAAAAAGCAGCAATGGAATTAACGACTTTCCCCAAAACCCTATTCATTATTTTAATCGCATACCTCTTTTCCATGAGCTGCCAATGTTTATTCAGCCAAAATTAAATTTCGGCCAACCCAACGACAGTTACGAAGAAGAAGCCGATGAAATAGCTGAAAAAATAGTTCATTCAAATGACTCTGATCTGATTCAAAGAAATCTGAAGAATAGTGAAGAAGAGGAAATTTATCATCCAAAATCGTTAGCCAGCCGCATTACACCAATAAAGAATCTACAGGCGCAGCCAGGAATCAAAGATGAGGCAGGATTAAAACAAAAAAAAGCTGAAATGGATGCACCTGCAGGTACATCTTCATTTTACGGCAGGCTAATTGGTAACCAAAATGATGGTTCACCATTACCTCCTGAGATAAATCGTTTAATGAGCCATTCATTTGGTACTGATTTTAGTCATGTCCGTATCCATTACAACAGCAACTCCTTCCAAATGAACCGAAACTTACTGGCTAAAGCTTTTACACACGGTCCGAATATATATTTCAATCAGGGGAAGTATAGACCCTGGACAAAAGAAGGACAGCTTTTGCTCGCACATGAATTAACCCATACCATCCAACAGAATTCTGGGCGACATCATTCACATGTTATCCAGAAGAAAGGTGAAGATGAGGAAATGCGGTCATACCCGGTAAAAATTCCACCTGGAATAACATCTGAATTTGAGCTTGACCGTTATGCAGAGGTTTTAATTTTTGGAAGAGAAATCAATATAACATGGGAAAATTTGAATTTGAATGTTGCGCAGATGGTAGGAAAAACAATAAATTATAAATACTCAACCCATCTGATTAAAAAACACGGAGGAAAAAATAACGCAACCCCTCCCCCCGCAAAAAATAAAGCCTATGATGAACTTGAACAGAAAAAACGGACAGAAATTGATGCAGAAATTTATCAAAGGTTCTGGGGTGAGACGCATTACCCTGAAGGGGAAATGATTAATAAAGGTGAGGCTGCTAAAACTAATATGTGGAATGTTTATCGCGATCAGGTAGTAGCTGAACATCAGCGGGTGCAGGAAATTCCTGAACAAATCAGAAAATTTCTGGAAGGAGGTCAAAATGAATTAAAAGCCTCTGATTATAAACAAATTCTTCGCATCTATGATAAATTAACCCCATCGCAATGGGAAGATTACATGAACCGGGTAAATGCTTCAACCGATGATTTGGATAAGCTGGAAGAATCAGTACAAAAATTTAAAAAAAAACTTGAAGAACGAAAAGAGGAAAGAGTTAAGCGCGATTTTATTGTCACAAAGTTGAATGGACTTGAAGATGTTTACAGATTATATAAAAAATTTCAAAAGAATAAACACTTAAAGTACGGCGATATTATAGATATGCCGGGAGGTGGAACACGCTTTGAACCGCCCACTGAGGAAACAGTGAAATGGATCAACGACATGGAGCAACAAATTCTGGATGCTTTAAAACGTAACGGAATTGACAGTATCCCCGAATTTGAAAAATTCATGCGTGACTATGAAACAGGATTCAGAACTGAAACTGTTGCAATCGCCAACGATATGCTTGACTATTATGAGCATCTACTTTATAACGAAGAAAAAAAATACAGGGATGATATGAATGTTGACGCACTGTACAATCAATTAGGCGGTATCAGGTCCCGTTATAAGGCAGTCGAAAATATCAATTCTGAACTTTCTGAGATATATAAGGAACGTAATAAAAGAAGAACTCCCAATGATTTTACAAACAAGGAACCTCCTAAAGAGAAAAAAAGAAGAGAAGAATTAGAAGCTGAAGGGAAAGCTCATGTTGAAGCAGCCAAAGAAGAAGCAGGAAGAATAAGCGTCACCGATCCTCTGATGCGTGAAGATTATTTGCCTCTGAATAAACGATTAAACAAAACAGAACTGGCTAAAGCCGATAGAGACGAACTTAAAAAATTATTGTTGAAGCATATCGGTGACAGACGGAAAGATATTCGTGAAACACGTCAAAATCTCGCAGAGGATAGTTTAAGAATTTATGCACTTGACAAATTAATGACCGCGTCGTACAATAATCAAAGAATCAAAAAAGACTCAATCTATGATTTAATTATTACTGAAAAACAAGATCTCGAACGCAACAAACATATCGTCGAAGCAATAGTTGTAGCAATAATTGCAATTGCAGCAGGGATATTAACGTTTGGTGGTGGAACAGTCGGTGTACTTGCAGCACTTGGAGCATTTAGCCTAAGCTCCTTTCAGGCATATCAGGAATTCAGGGAGTATGAATTTAAAACTGCTGCAGCCGGAAGTACATTATTATCAGATGATCCCTCAATGATATGGGTGATTATTGCTGTTGCAGGTGCCGGCCTTGATATGACAGCAGTTGCATCTTCCCTGAAAGCTATTAAACCTGCCGTACAGGCTCTTGAACTTACAGGCGACGCAGCAAAATTCGATGAAGCACTTAAGCTTATGGCAAAAGAAGGAAACATAGAACAAAAAATCGCCCAAAGGGTTATAGAAGCCAATAAAACAAGGGAAGCCGCCAATGAAGCAGCCCGAGAATTCTTTCAAACCATATCGGGTAAAATTTATTCCGGAGGACCATTTACTGATCCCGATGTTTATCCCCACCTGTTAAAATATGCCGTATCAAAAGTAAATGAAGGAATACAGGATTTCCTCGTTTTTGTTGAAAAAATTAAATTGGCCAGGATTGAAGCAAAACTCGGGGAAATGACTCCTGAAGAACTCGCTCAGGTTAAAAAAGCATGGTTGGATGCAAATAAGATTAAAACGTTGGCAGGCGAAGCCGAAATAGCTGGCCAAACTTCAGCAACTGCTGCTAAATTCTCAAATAAAACAATTGATGAACTTCGCAATTTAGCAAAATCTGATCCCGATGCCGCCTTTGCATTGATAGAACGCTATAAAACCTTTTCATTAAGCCAGCTGAGAAAGCTTGCAAAGGGTAAAGATGGCACTGCTTCGCAGGTGATCGATGAGTATATGTCAATGACCACCCCTAAACTGGTTGATAAAGCACTTGGTGGCGACAAACTGGCCGAAGATGTTTTAAAGGTAATCTGGCCAAAGGCTAAACGATTAGACAAAGCCATTTCATCTGTGTTAAAGAACAAGGAGATGACTCAAACGCTTGGTGAAGACCTGGCAAAGGCCCGCAAAGGAACAGGTGTATCGCGTGTGGAACCTTTGCCAACACAATCAGGTGCTGTAGAGGGAGGTACCGTGGCGGTTTCCAGAACCGATATTGATAAACTTTCAGGGAAATTATTTGAAGGAGGGTCACCAAACACGGGAAGTCCTGCCAATAAAAGATATAAACCTTCTAATCCTACTGCTGTCGATCATGCAGAACAAACAGTATTTGGAAATATTGCTGATGAAATTGATAAATTGAAACTTACTCCTGATGATTTAGAGGGTAAAACTATTTTCATGCGGGTTGAGCAATCCGTGTGTTCTTCCTGTAGAGCCGGTATTCATGGTGCGGTTGATCATTTAGGCGTTATTATGCAATTCAGTAATGAGTACCCAAAAGTATTAATCGAAATCACCACGACGGAATCCCCCGAGGTTATCCGTATCCTGGGTGGTGCCAGAATCAGATAATTAAGTTGTGTCACGCCCTTTACCTGTAGCAAATTAACAAGAATTAATTCACCGTATAGGGCGTGCGACCAGCTGTCTGATAACCCTTGCTTTGCCAGTGCTGGTCAAGATGTTTTTATTATGAATAATCCATTCCTGCCACTTGTTACCTGCGTCATGCCCACCGGCGATCGTCCCGCTTTTATGAAGCAGGCCATACATTATTTTCTGAAACAGGATTACCCCAACAAGGAATTACTCGTGGTAGATGATGGAAATGAAGCTGTATCAGAAATGATTCCCGATGAAGTGCAAATTCGGTATGTACGTTTAAATAAAAAACTAAAACTCGGTACCAAACGAAATATTTGCGTGGAAGAAAGCCGGGGCGATCTGATTATGCATTGGGACGATGACGATTGGTTTGCGTCATACCGGATTACTTGTCAGGTAAATGAACTACTTAAAAAAAATGCAGAGGTATGTGGATTACAGCAAATGCTTTTTTACCAGTGGCAAACCAATAAAGGCTGGCTTTATAAATATCCTAATTACGGGAAAACATGGCTTGCGGGTGGATCTTTACTCTATACAAAGGATTTCTGGAAACAATCACCATTCCCTGATATTCAACACGCATCAGATACCAAATTTATCTGGTCGCGAAACCTTAATTCCTATGCCGTACCCGGAGACTACCAATTTTATGTGGCAATGATTCATCATGGAAATACCAGCCCGAAAAACACGGGAAACAGCCTTTGGAATGTATTCCCTGTAAACAAAATTAAGGAAATCATCAATGGTGACTGGGATTATTATAATAAAATTCAAAATATTAGAAGTGGAAGTGCTTTGAACAAAAAACATAATATTAGTTTCCAAAATTCAACTTTTTCAAACCGTGTAAAAGTTACTGCGTGTTTGCTGTCCTGGCAAAGGGCCAACAATATGCAACTTATTGTCGACAGTCTGCACCAGCATTCGTTTATCGATGAAATTCTGATTTGGAACAACAACCACGACATCACTCTTTCCTTGAAAGGTGATAAAGTCAGGATTATAAATTCACGGGAGAATGAATTGTGTTATGGAAGATTTCTGTGCATTCAACAAGCAAAAAACAATATTATTTATGTTCAGGATGATGATATGCTTGTAAAAAATGTCCCTGAACTTTACAAAAACTTCTTGAGCTACCCCCACTGTATAACGCATGCCCTTGGGCCGAATCATCTTCGGCAACATCATAGAGACAATTATGGTGAAGCACAGATGGCATTGCTGGGTTGGGGTGCTTTTCTTAAAAAAGATTGGATAACAGTTTTCCGTGATTATCTTAAATCTAATCCTGCAAATTTTCTGTTCAAAAGAGAGGCCGACATTATTTTTACATTGCTGCTGGGCAGAATGCATCAGGCAGTACCAGCAAAAATAGTTGAACTTACCCTAAATAGTTCAGCTGGAATTGCTCTTTATCGTGATAAGGATCATCTTCTTTATCATGCCCTGGCTATTCGTTCGGCTTTGGCTCATCTCAGAAAAACTGAACTTGAGCAGGGGCTTATAAGCTGGAACATCGTGATAACCTGCAGAAATTATGGACGTTACCTCGAAGAAGCAATTAACTCAGTGTTATATAACCGATCGGATTACGTCATTACAATTTTAGATGATGCCTCAACCGATAACACCGAATGGATCGGGAAACAATTTTCGGCAAAATATTCATTTATTAAATACATCCGAAAAAATATCAAAACCGGGGTAGGCGCTGTCCGAAACTTTGGAATTGCCGCTGTAAAAAGCCGTTATGTCATTATGCTCGATGCAGACGATAAGATTGGTTCTGATTATTTATATGAAGCCGAAAAATTATTAAAAAGTGGTTGCGATGTGGTGAACCCCGATGCAATATTGTTTGGAAACATAAATACCCGTTGGGTAGTGCCGGAATCTGTAAGCCTTAAAATGTTGATTAAAAAAAATTTCGTGCACTGTGCTGCAGCATTTAAAAGAGAATTTTGGGAAAAAGCAGGCGGAGTCGATGAATCAATGGATAACTGGCAGGATTATGATTTCTGGATTAGGGTAACCATGGCCGGAGCTGTAATAAAAAAAATACATGGCAACCATTTCTTTTATAGAAAACATGGACACTCGAAATCGAGCGATTCAATGACAAAACGAGATGTTCTTATACAACAAATAAAAAAACGGTATCAGGATTTATCTATCCGAAATTAAGCAGTAATTAATCCTGATTCATCATCTGTTGCTGCTCCATTCCTGTAGTAAGTAATATAGGAAATGAGGAAATGAAATCCTCAATTCCTCATTTAAATCATCCATCGCAACGAAGCCAAAATTCAGGAGCAGAGGTTTTTCACCGCTGATTAATTTAGATCTGGCCCCTTCATGGCCTTGGTGTGTGCTGGTGGACCTAACTCCAGGGCGATTGTCAACCTAAAATGATTAAATGCCGGACCTGGAAGGATCCGGCTCCCTGGCGTCCTTGCAATAAGCAAGTTCAATACAATCATGGACCTGCCGAAACAACCTCCTCTTATCCATCCCCTTTGGGGAGGTTAGTTAAGGACTGTTGACATTTTAAACAAAGCATATTCAGTCTTCTGAACAAAGTCCCTTAATTCATCTCCTGGTATTTTTTTAACATTTAAAATTTATCACGATGAAACACAACAATAATCAGGGCGCCGTCAGGGGACATTCAAAAGGCATAAAGAAATTTGTCAGCCATTGCCAATTTCGAACTGGAAGCAATGGATTTGATGGATACCGGTTCCATTGATGCTTTGGCCCAAAACATTCCTCGCATCCGGAAAGCCCGTTCATTTCCTGATCAACAATACTGAAATCAAGGCGCCACTGCGTCCGGACTGCCGGGGTATTGAATAACAACTGGCAACAAATTACCTGGCACAGTTTCATTTAACAGCACGATTATGGCCAGCCCTTAAAAAGCTGACGGTGCGAGTTCCAATCTGGCTCTTTGGCTTTTTGTTCTGACACAATACAACCTGTATAAATGACAGTTTATATCAGTGCTATTATGAACATTTATGGAAGTTTTTTCTTTTACTTACATCATTTCTTATACCACCCTGGTGTAAATACACGTCTGATTATGCCTCTACTTTGGGAATACCAGCATTGACTGGTCAGGTTTTGACCAATCAATTGAATATGTTGCAATGTTGTTACACGAAATTTAATCAGTATTATGAGCATTAATCATTGGCCGGAATTATCTTATGAGAAATCAAAAGGGACCTATGAAACAATTCACCTCTGGACTCAAATAGCAGGAAAAATAAAACTGGATAAGCTCCCATGGATTAATCACTCCTGGCATGTTACATTTTTTGTAACGCCCTATGGGCTTACCACGGGTGATATTCCCGATAAGGACAAACATTTTCAAATAAATTTTGATTTTATAAATCATCGCCTTCAAATCATAACAAGCAAAAAAGAAGAGCGATTGCTCGATCTGAAATCGCTTTCTGTAGCTTCATGTTATAGCAATACGCTTGAAATCCTGAGCGATTTTGGAATTGACTGCCAAATAAATCCTGTTCCCAATGAAATGGAAAATCCTGTTCCCCTGAACCTGAATACTGAACAATCTGATTATGACACACAACATGTTGCAAGCCTGCATCAGGCATTATTGTTGGCCAATGAGGCATTTACCCGGTTCAGGGCAGGTTTCATAGGAAAATGCAGTCCAGTACATTATTTTTGGGGAGGATTTGATTTGGCCGTATCCCGATTTTCCGGAAAAACCGCTCCATTGCATCCGGGAGGCATACCCAATTTGCCTGATTGGGTCGCACAGGAAGCCTATTCCCACGAAGTGTGCAGTTGTGGGTTCTGGCCTTTTACTTCGGCATTTTTTGTCGCCTGCAATTTCGCTACTTCAGTAATTCTATCAGCCTGCACGAATATTTTTGAACGAAGGTCTTCAACTCCGGCAGTTCCTTTTTCTGCAATCGCGTAATATTTTACTTTTCCGTTTTCCTGATAGAGTATTACTCTTGAGTTTTCTTTTAGGTTAGTTGGTGCCGTTGCAAAGCTTCTCAGATTTAACCCTGCTTTTACAGGATCATATTCTTCAACACCAACAACTTCTATATTTGCCCTGGAGAGTTTTGCCTGAACCTGATCTACAGGTTTATCGATTACCGAACCCTGTCGTATCTTTCTCTCCGGCGCAGTAACCTGTTTTTTTGATACATTAGTAAACCAATCTCCGGCAAGACTCTGTAGTACATTTGCCTGTACTTTTTTTTGGTCGAAAACCGAATTGAACTGAACCTGATTCACATTTGCAAAACCATATTTTACCTGAGTTCCCCGGATATTCATTCCAGCATATTCCTCCCTCCCCGGATTTATATTCGCAAACAGTTCGGGTAATACAGCACAGCAAACCTTTTCAACTGCTTTGTTTATCATTGTTCCAAAAGGCAGCCAACCAAGCCAGTATTTGAACGCCGGGAATGATTGAACATATTTTCTTTTAGCGAAATTACAAACTTTATATACCTGGTTGTCGCGTATGCTTACACAAGCGAGGTAGATTTTATCGTCTTCTTCGCAAGTAGGGCATTTTAATAGTAACTGATCACAAATGCAGTCTTTTAGGTACTGGGTAAATTTCCCAAACAAGTCGAGATAAGCATCCAGAACTTCCTGCCTGTATCTCATTAATTCATCAAGTGGAAAAGTATTTTCAGGTTGGAACCGGGATGCCGGAATAATGTTGAATGTATTGCTTACCCAATTGTATACAAAAACTTCAGGATTATCGGAAGAAGGACCCATGGCAATACTTTCAGGATATATCTGTACAGGTTGGTGGTAGGTATCGATCAATTGGGGTATATCTGTATTAAACAAACTTACAAGCCTTACCCTGTAACTGTCTTCCATGGTTACCATCAGAAAATCTGTAACATTATTGTATGCCAGTCGCATGACTGTATTTTCACCCAAATCAACAAAATGATTAGGCTGTTGGGTGGAGGCACTGGCATTGACATTGTAAACCAACAGGTTTTTATTATTTGAAGCACCTGCTATTGGATTTACAACTGCACATAGTTTCCGGCCATTAGACCCCGCGGCAAATGTAATGTCATCTTCACCAGCCATTATATTTCCTGCAGAAGAATTCATTGTATAGGTCTGAAATGGCTTGCTTAGATCATCAAGGTTTATTCCACGTATTTGATTGTACTGTAACGGATCATTTAAATCAATTCCCAGGGTGGCATAACCAATATGAGATTCATTGTCGACAACAAAGTGTCCGGTAGCGTTAAATTTGATCGTGGCATCCGATTCAGAGTCTATGGCATTGGGGTCGATCACAAATAGTCCTTCTCCACGCGCAATTGCAAATACGTCGGTGGAGAAATTAACAGTTGCAAGTGAAACTATTATAGTGTCGCAGAAAGTCTTTATCGGTCGCCATTTAAATAAGATTTCTTCACCGTCGCTTATATCGGCAACGGCAAATATAGTATCTTCTTCATTTAACAATCCAACTGCATACAGTTCATTTCCCCTGCCAGAAATTGCTACATCCTGAATTTTAACACCCATGCCTCCCGGTATTTCGAGCTCGGAGATCATCTTGTGAGAACTCAAATCAAAAACATATATTAGATTACTTCCCGAGGGTGATTCAACACCCCCAACAGTATAAGCCCGTTTTCCCTGATGATCAACACGTATACGTGTATGTTTATATCCCTTACTAAATACAGTAGGAATATTCATTTCGGCAATAACACCCGGATAATCGGGAAATTGTTGCACATTGTCGAACAACGCGCAGTACGTTTTGCTCTTTAGCAATTCCCGTAATGAATTATAAAACTCTCTTAAAATTGCATCTTCCTGGGGTGAAATATAAACTCGCTGACCAAATTCAGGCGTAAGAAACTGTATGAGTAAATTTAGCAACGATGATAATCTCTTCTGATGAATAGCTACTAAATCTGTATTCTCGCTATCTCCTGCGACTTCCTCTGTAAAGAAATCGATTATAGGTTTCAGACAGTTGTTGTAGATGTTCTGAACCAATTCAGCACCATTCCACTTGTTTGATTTATTATTTGGATCGTATGGTTCAATATTAAATACTAATTTTTTGTCCTCATTAAGGCCCATTGTCAGGCAAATTTCTCCATCCTCACCATCGAGCAGACCAAGTTCCTCTATCATGTGAAGAACAGGAACTGTTTTATCGGTTTTTACAACCAGGTCGTTTCCTTCACAATCGAGGGCGTAACCCTCTTTTACTTTAACCGTTAAACGACCGTTTTCAATATCATCTCCACAATATACCTGCAGGCCGCACACAATACCCCAGCCATGTAAATGTTTATTATGA
>Ga0073774_1000446_pt1 | contig 10796 bp, 8 predicted proteins | sample InSIn5gowninarea_FD_77487 | JGI IMG/M metagenome (GOLD analysis project Ga0073774, IMG submission 77487) | Clean room microbial communities from NASA Spacecraft Assembly Facility at Jet Propulsion Laboratory, Pasadena, California, USA -... ... | reverse complement strand
GATTTTGCAAGGTATATAGTAAAAAGCTACTCAGGTGGTTGAAAGTCTTGTATCTGTCGGTCTCTACAAGCAAATACTCTATGACGATATTGCTACAGGGCAAGTATTTACTGCACCACCCAATAGCTCCAACCAGTCCAAACACTCACATCTGCGTGGATTCCTACAAGTGAGGTATAGTACATATCGTATCACATGCGACGAAAAAACGAGCCAGCAGAAACGCAACACAACCCAACATAACGCGATCAAGCTTCCCCGTAAGCTATCCGTACCCGCATTCCTTTCGTTCCTTCGGATTTCTACTGAGCTCTCATACTTTCAGCTCGTTCTTCTGCCGGTCCCTACCGGAGGATAGTTCTCCGGTCTCGGTGTTTAGATTCGGATTTGAGAGCTGTATGAATAAATGGTTATTGGCTGTCTGAGTGTATGCAAGGTGTGTTGCGTGCCTGGTATAGGAAGGGCGTTGTGGTCTTGTAGTGGCGCCACTTGAGGGGTTTGGGGCGCTGTTGGGGGCTCGATCGATGGTTGTGTGATGCAAACCACAATTGATGAGGCGGCGGCATGTCAGTGTGTTTCTCTGATCGACACGAGCGAATTGCGCACGCAACTCGTCGTGGCGTCCTCTGAACGAGACCGGGTTTCCAACATACTGCTAATTCCAATCAAGCCTTCTTCTTCTGGCGACTGCCCAGTCGACTTGGCTGCTCGATCCCGTTAAGCCTGGCATACACCCATTTCAACGCAACCGTGCTCGCTGTCATGAGAAACGCGCTTCCCACAAACAATCCTGCTCTCTGCTGTGTGTCCAGCAAAGTGAACAACGGATATGGATAGAATCCATTGTAACTGTAACACAATTCGATCCAGAACCAGTACGCAAACGCGATGGCTAGACTCAAGCCTAAAGCTGGAATGGCACTGATCGCCCAGGGTGGACTGAGCAGGAGTAAATCCGTGAGTAGCATCAGTGTTGGGATGAGGTGGAACGAGAGATCCGGCGTGAGCGGGAGCTCAAGTTCCTTTGGCACCACGAGCGTAGGGTCGATGGCTCGGAGACCCCAGTATAGGGTGGTGATGAGGGTTTCTAGCGGGGCGGAGGCGACGGAGAGGAGATTTTTTGTTACGAAGAGACGGTGAGAGAGGGTGATGTCGGCTAGGAGACCGATTATGAAGGTTACCGTGGCGAGAGAGAGGCCGATTATGGTTAGGTATTGGAAGTGCCAGCCGTATGACTGGTTGATGTGGTTTGGATTGGCGGAGAGGCTTGGGGTGGTTAGCTTGGGGGTTTTGAATAGGGACGTGAGGTTTTACAAGTTGAATGAGTAGGCGAAGCTTGCAAGGCCGAGTATGTGAATGAAGGCTGAGATGCCTCTGGCTGGTGATTGCATTTTCTGAAGGGGGTGTTGGCGGATCAGCTCGTCCAGTGCTGGTGAACGCTGTGTTGTGCCCATTGTGGAAATTGTCGAAGACCTGTGGCAGCTGCTATTTACAGCAATTGTCAGGTTGTGGTTCGTGGTTCTGGGTTGTCAAGTTCGTTGCTTCCCTTTTGAAACCACAATTTGTAAAATAGCCTTGAGGCACATGATAGAAAATATTTTGGGCACGAGACAGCATCCGGCCTTCATGACGTTCGTTTGCTCCGCCGGGACTGGCCGGTAATGACATTCTTTACATTGTCGTCGTTCCACAAGTCTCATCTATAAATGCATTGTTATGACCTTCATGCCGTGAGGGCTACAAGGGCAACAGTCTACGTCAAAGATATATGAATGTGGTATAGGCTATTTGATAGAAGGTAGCTGAGAAGGCTCGTGCTTAGTAAGCATTCCCGGAAAAGGAAAGATGTTGATCTTTGTTTACCCAAGCAACGACCAACTGACTTCAATTCTTGTTACTGGCCGCTTCCCTACCTTCATAGCGATCCCCCGTGCCTACCGATGACCAGCTCAAGTCAAGATGACTGCCACTATTCAATCAGTATTGAAGTCAAGCCTTCCGAGTACATCAATCTGCCGACGACGCAATTTCATCAATGAACCTTTGTCCATACTTCTATTCAGGCCCCTTTCCGGCCCGAAGAACGTCTATTCAGACACATTTGCAGCTAGCGACTCGACTATCAACTTTGTTACATTCACAGATTCTTTTCTTCATCCACCATCTTCTGACCAATGCACACATTGCTTCCGTACATCTCTTTGTAAGTTCATGGACAGTATGGCCGCCGCTACGTATTCGTCGAATACGTGCATCCCAGACTCTATAAAGGTAAGCATGCAGACCTCCCCTGGCTCCCTACTCTCCATCCTCTAGGACTCACAAAACTCCCCAAACAAACCCAAACTCATACTCAAACCCCCATAACCACCACAAACCACATTCTCCCCCTACACAACCCTCCAACCACCTAAAGATGAAGCTCATCTACGCCACCCTAACAGCTCTCCTCGCCTACCACGCCTTAGCCAAATCAACCCCAGCCCGCATCGCCCCAATCCTAGCCTGGTCAGCCGCCGGCAAAAAGTGCCCCTGCGAATGGGGATGTCTGCCACACGGATGCCGCGGACCCCCAGGTGTAGACGGTCTACTCAAGAGAGCTGTGCCTTCGACTACGTTCCCGAAGTCGTTTCTTCACACCCTTTCGCCGGCGGCTCACCATTCGACGAGGGACGCTTCGCAGAAGGCACATGATGCTTCGGAGATGGCGGCGTTTGCCGCTACGGCGATGCCGTCGACGATTACTTTGCCGTAGGTGTGATCGTGGACATTCGGGATGGAATGCTGAGAATGGATGGTGAGATTGGATGTGGAGAGAGAGAGGGCGCTGGACTTGATGATGTGTTGCGATAAAAAAATTGACGGGTTGATGGTGAAGGATATGGATGGAGTAGGGATTTGAAGATTGGTAGACGGAATGGGAAATAATGGTGCGTGTTAATGGGGAATAGGTATTTAGAAGAAAGTAAGGCTGTAATGCGAATGTGGTCAGGCAGGCATTGGTTTGAACTGTTAGTGCTTATAGGCCAATGAACAGGATAATTTGTCGTTGATTCCCTTGATTTTCCGCTTCTATTGTGAAATGTAACTATATCTCCCATTAGTAATCAGGGGAACAGATTTCGTCAGCGACTGTAAACCAGAAGGCTCCCTCTGAAGTCCTCGCTATCTCAAAAATCTCCTTCTTCTTTTCAAACAACCACCATCTAGATCATTTACATAACTACACACTGGTCACCGCGCACCTTGCCCTCCACTTTATTCCTAACAAGAAGCCAATCACTCCTCCGCTCCGCAAACTCAACCACCTCCTCCACCGTGAAAACGCCTCTATACCGCTCCGCATCCGCAATAATCCCGCTCATCTCATCCAACTCCCGATCCGTCCTACCTTCAAACAGGAAAATCTGGCTAACTTCCCTCAGTGCGTTGAAGTAAACCGTCAAATTCGGGTTGCGATAACTACTGATAAAGCTCGTGTAGGCTGTTAGATCGGAGAGCAGACGCATAGCGCCGAGCGGTGAGATGCGCTGCCGCTTGATGTGTTTGACCAGTGCTTGGAAGAGCCGCTGTGAAACCTCTTGTACGAACACGTCGATGAGCGCTTTGTCGGTGCTTCCTTGGAGCATACCAATGTGGAGACGCATGATCTCAATAATGTGTATACAGGGTCGTGTGGGCGACACGTCGATGTCCGCGGCGCCGAATGTACTGTTCTTCTTATTGATGGTGTCGGCGTCGAAGACTTGTGTCACGGGATTATAGTCAGTGGGAAGTTGTTCGGTTGCGCAGAGGTATTCGACCTCGTCCATTAGGACGTCGATGCCTTTGCTGAGTCCGGATGCGACGCGCTCGTCGAGCATGTGTTCGAACCGCTTTTTGGCTTTGACTGGTGCGGAGATGAAGTCGTCGCGTTTGATGATGGACATGGCGATTATTTCTTGTTCGTAGAAGACGTCGAGCATTTGTTGGATTAAGTCGCCTACATTTACGAGCTCGAGGAAAGTGGTCAAGGGTGCGACGACTGTGCCGTTGTGTGCGACTGCACCGTCCTTTTGAGTACGAGGATCGTAGAGGGCGAGGTGTTGAATGGCTTTGTCGAAGCCGGTGTGGACATGTTTGTCGCCAAGGGTGGAAATGAGACTGAGGTAGATCTCGGAGCACTTCTCGCGAGCAATCTCGCCGGAAGGACCACCCAGGGCGATAAACTGGGCAGCACGTTCAAGTGAGGATTTGGCGGTGTGTATGAGGTTTAGGGCTACGTCAATGCTGAGAAGGCCTTTTATGTTTTCAAGTTGTGAAGATATCATAGCAGCTTTTGCGGCGAGTTCATCTGTTGGCGCCTGAGCGGGCAGCTTGGGAGTTAGCGGACGGGGCATAGAGCCAGAGATGCCATCCAAACCGCTTTCCGTCCGCTTCACGGCAGGTCTGGTTGAAGCGAAGGAGGGAAGAATATTGACTGGCATCATCAGGACTTGCTTGAAGGACGACATGAAGTCTTTCTTCTCAGCTTGACGATTGACATTGGACATCAAGAACTTTTCAGTTGAGGTCTCCTGCTCTGCGAGGTTGCGATCCCATCTTTCAGTTTCCCTGTCAGCATTTGTTCTGAAATATGCTAGCTCTTCTTCGAGATAGACTTGGAGATGTGGAGCGAACAGTCTGACTAGGACATTACAGGCACGAATGACAGCGTCCTCGTCCGCATCTTCAGGCAAAGCAAAGTCTTGGACGAATTTGCTGGTGGCGTGCAGACTCCCAGAGATGACCCTAAGGTAGACTGATGTGCTTCTCGTACGAGCATCTTCAAAAAGAGCGGCCAAAAAAGGGGATAGGATTTCCTGACCGATCTGCTCCAAGTATAGGAGAGAAACCTCGATACTTTGTGGGAAGACCGTCTTGATAATTGTCGCTTCGCGTCGGTACGCCTCTCCGAGTCGATCAAAATAGGCATGAACTCTTTCGAGTGACAACTGTCCAGAGCCCATGGAGTAATCAACGCAATCAGAAACAGAGCCGAGCTCAGACTTGCGCGAAATGAGCTTGTTGTCGTTGAGAAAGAGGTTAATACTGCTCTGACCACCATTGAGAGTATACATGACTTGAGCATACTGCTTCATACGACCTTGGATGTCCTTGTACTCATACCCTTGTCGAAACTCAAGCAGCGCCGCCGAGTCATACTGTCTTATGAGCATATCAATTTGCTGTTCCCTCACAGACGAGCCGAGTGAAACATCGCTGAGCGCAAATGTCTTGACATTGGAAAATATGGTGGCCCGATGCTCCGGTTCTTGATATTGCTGGAATATCGCCGTGCTGTAATAGTCGACCACTCGGAGCGCATCAGCATAGAAGGGGTGCAAGCACTTATGTATTTTCCCGTATTCTTGCCTAGCTTTCCCACGAACGGATCTCACATCTTTGAAGACGTTCAGCGCGAGCTCGTGAGATGCAGCAACCTGATTCGACGCGAGAGAAGGATCGGAGAAGGATATGGTATCAAAGCCGTCAAATGCTCGCGCTTGGGAGATTGAAGCTTTCCTAGGACTTGCAACGTGCCCATTGATCAAGATTTCAGGTCTGCCTTTGCCATTGACTAGGGTTTGGTCTATCGTGGATTTCCTACATAATATCAGCACCTACATTCACTCCGGGTTGTTTTGCTATAAGTGCCTCTGACTGACCTTCTTGGCTGTAATGCGGCAGTCTGGGAGCTTCCAGTTCGTCTTGCGTCCAGTTCATTCCATACTCTCATCCTCTTCAGCCGCTGTATCCACCTGGCATCCTCATATACCATCTCATGCATCTTCCTTGAGGCCCTTGCCATACGAATCATATCCGCTGCGTTGAGGTGGTCAACGATCTGCGCCATCAACTCGTAAGGCAGATGCGGCTTCATTATGACCATGTCAGACATTCGTAAAGCTGCTAGAGGATCTCGCCTCGTCGGCGCCTTTGCGGCGAGCTTCCTCGGTGCTGCCATGGTCGCAGGGAGTCCAGCTGAACAACGATTCCACCGGAACTCAAGCCTGTCTAAAACAGAGTCCGGAACATCGTTCTCGTCGAACACGCCCGTCACAGCTCAACTTTCAAATAGCTCAGAGCTCAATAAGTTCGTAAAGGGCGATGTATACTTCGTCGTGGTGGCCAGGACTCGATTCGTGTAGATCAACCCGAGGATACCGTTGAAGAACGTTCAGAGAGACATGCAACATTCACTCAGCAACGTAAGTTTATGTCAATGTTGACGACAACCTGACAAGGAAAAGCCTGCTTCGTCCGTGGGCCTTGCTACCCACAAATACACGTGGTGGGATTGTTTCAGAGTTGAAGTCCGGAGAAACGATGTAGACATTCATGCCTCAGGCAACCAAAAGCCTCCCGTCGAGGACAGAGAAGCAGTACTAGGCAGTCATTAGGAAGTTGTAGCACTTATATAGGAGAATTTACGTGTATACAAGAGAAGGAGGCCATCCGTGAAGAAGTACTCTATATTCACAAAACTTGCCATCGTAAATACTAACAGGTATCTATGTGAGGAAGGAGCTAGGTATGCATCCATTTCCCGGAATCCGCAGGACGGGCCATAGAAATATTCCATCTCAAACACCTGATTGTTCCATTTGTCACCTCAGAACGATTTGCAAAGTGGTTGATATGTTTGTGGTCATCACTCCCGCATTATCCTCAAGCAAGCTGCTGTCGTAATGGAGAAGCTTTACCTGTTGAAGCAGTGAAGTTAGCATTTGCCAAAGAAATGGAATATTGGCAAAGTACGATATTGTAGATTTGAAGCTCTCAGAAGGGGAAAGAAAAGGTATCGCCATCTCCCAGTTACTAAGTGGGATTGCGACAACATAAGTATGAATCAGCTATGTTCTAATCATCATTCGAGCGGGTGATTGTGGGCTATGTAGCAAACAAGGTAGTTTGTGGTTGCCTTGGATGGTTGAAACACGAGTAGCAGAGATGAAAGAATTAGACGTACCTGATACTCACAGCGACACCCGGGTGGGCACTGTTGAGGAGTGTTCGTCCTGTCGAGCCAGAGATCGAATGGCAAAATGAGTACTTGTTAGCTAGATCGTGAGCCTTGTAGGTTAGCACTAGGCTTCTGAGATGGCTAAGGCTCGTTGTAATCGTGGTTTCGGCTAAGCCATTGTGTAGCATCAGCGTGAATCATAGGACCAAGACACCTATTGCAGATGTGTTGCAAGACAAGTGGTGGTGGAATCATGAAAGGACAGGATGAAAGATCCCAAATTTCTGTAGAATAATTTGATTGAAGGTTATTTAGCGCGACAAGTGGAGTTGAATCCGCTTCGAGCGCAGCTGATGGCTCAGCCGTATCCTTCATTCACCTACACCTACCTTGACAACATCGTTGGTAGGTATGCTCATTGTCGCATCTAGTCTCCTCATCCTATCTGGCCAGTTCCAAGGATCAAGAGAACAATAACATGTCGCGTCTAACAGGAGAAATATCTCATGGAAGAGTTTCGAACCGAACACGGCATTGATGTGAGCTAGCAGAAGCTTCATCATACTCAGCAATGGTGACTGCTAGTAGCATCGCAGTTGGTGGTGATCTGCGTTCCTTCACGACAGTATCAGACCTCCTCGGATCCCGGCGTGTCCTCCTCTTCAATCTCCTCCGCTAGTCTACGACTCCAGTACTCGGAATCAACATCCTGTGGGTGTCTCATGCCCTTTGCTCTTGCCTCCCAAATCTCGTTTTCCAACTTCGCCCGCTGCAATCTTGCAGACATCGAGTTTGGCGTACTGATTGAATGTGCTGGAAATCTTTCGGCCCCAAAGACCTGATTTCGACCACCTTTGACTTGTTTTGTCGACTTCTTTCCACCAGCCCGCGTGCTATCCCGATCTGGCTGCCTCATCCCCTCTGCTGGCCTGCGGCGATCGTGTTTCGGAGGATTGCGAAATATGGAGGTATCTTGATTCCACTCAGTGATTGGGATATTGATGCGCAAGTTAGGTACGGAGAACCGGTTCTGTGGGAGCACGCGTTCAGGTAGGAAAGGAAAAAGTGGCTCTCGACGAGGCCAAATTTTGCGTTCTCCTAGGCTGTGTGGTTCTGCTTGCTTCTCGGTCTGGTCCTCAACGAGTCTTGCATGTGAGGTTCCGAGCATTCCGCTATTGGACCAGCCGAGATGCCCTCCGGCGGCGTTTTCAGAAAAAAGGAGCTCGGCCTTCAGAGCGGATAGCTCTTCCTTTTGCATGTCGGAGAGCTCGCTGATTGGATCCATGAGCTCCATCATCCTCTTCTGCTTGGTATGACATGCTGTCTGTGGTGGAGGTTTGTCATCCATTGTCTTATCCTCTCCATACTCATCATTTGCAACAGACTTTGCTTGGACTTTACCGTTTGCAGCCTGGTTCTCTACATTACCTTCCCATCTCTCTTCAAGTCGAGCCTTCTTGTTCGTCGTTCGCTGTCCCTCACCGCCATTCAAGTCCGTCGGGGTTGTGCTCCAATTCTCGATCTCACCGTCGAAAAGAGAGTTGAATGAAAATCTGTTCGTCGAACGAGCTGGAGTGTCGTCACCACTGGCTTCATCAGCGATGCCACCGACATTAATGTCTTGGTCCGAGGCTTGCGCAGCAGCTTTGCGCTTCCGAACAACTGGGTATGGTGACTGTGACGTCATTGTCAACCAAGTGACTGTTTACCAGTGAGCAAGAATACCTATAACAACTTGACATTACCTTACACTGTTTTGTCTGAGATCTTGACAGTCTTCGTTTGATGCTCGTAGACACTTGCGATCTTCAGTGCTTTGAGTAAGATTGAGGAAGAACAGAGACACAGATACGGTGAGTAAAGTGCCTATATTGCAGACTTGAATTCCCGTCCGGGTCACGGCTTGGACTTCAGAAACGCCAAAAGCGTTAGGTGTACACTACTCAGACACACAGTCTAACGGAGTGAGACAGGTCTTTCACGTTCCTTTGTTGTTGTCGTTGCTAGTCAATACGCTTAGAAAATACGCGCTTTCGTGCATCTGCAACCCTTCACTCCAAAACCACTGTCGCTCCACTGGCTCTTCCATGTCTACAACCAAACAAACAACCAAAAAAACCAAAAGACATCCCCCATCTAGCCAGATTCGAACCAAAGAACAAAAACTCAATCGGACGATTCGTCCTCTTGAGAAACATGCCTTCTTCGAGCAATGCGCTACAGCTTCGGCTGCGGAGAGTCTTTTATGGACTTGAATTAACTTGTTTGTTTAATCGTTATCTTACATTTAGCGGATAACTCATCGCCCAACCGTTGCACCAGATCGCCCTACGCACGGGGTAGCAAGCTCTGCGTGTGGCTCCTTTTAGATTAAAATATTGGGTTGTGAGTATATACCCATGGTACATGTGCCGTTTCGGACCCGGGGGGTAGGCGCGGGGACGGTATTTACGGGACGGAGCGGAGGAACACGTGAATTTGCGCCGTAGGGGGGTGGAGAAACATTTTACGGAAGATTGTGGTGCTGGAATGGCATGAGGTGTGGATCGAAGCTGTGTGGGATGTCTTCCTATACGATAAGACAGTGGCGGTGACTAGTAGATGGTGTTCACAGCGAAGATATCACACTGCGTGATACATAGATGTCAGGAGTGAACCGTGTCTAGAATTATATGAATTGTAACAGAGGTGGTGAACATGTGGCTGTTGATTTCGGGTTACTCCTGTCTGAAACAGAACGAGGTCCTTGTCATGCCAGATGGTTCAGTGGATTCAATTCGAACAAAGACAATGAGTCAGGGGATTCCATAGATCTATTGCCAGTGCATCTGATTGTAAGTGATGCTAGGACAGAAATGGTAATCGTTGGAATACTGTATTTCATTGCAAGGACTACACTACGCGCATGTAAAGGATGAACGAAGGGTGTATAGAATTCATGAAATCAATTCCGACGATCTATATTACAGTATAAGACTGGAGTTATAGAAGACCATAGCATTGTCACCATCAGGCTACTCGTCTCAGCTCCATGAGCTCTTCGTAGCTGTATCTCGTATGCTTCTTGATCGTCGTCGTCTCAACAACTCGCTTTCGGTCACCATCCACAATTACCTTTTTGTAAGTGTGCCTCTCGATCGTTTTGGCCTCTGATTTGAGGTATTTCCGCGGTAGTTCCTCGTCACCTGATCCTGATTCGACCCTCTTTCTCTTCAACGCACTAGCCATGAGCGGTGACTGGCCCATAGCAGTCTCAAGCTCCTTTTGGGCTTGACGAGCTTTAATCTCGGCCAAGGCTTCCTCCTTGGTCCTCATCGGCGGAAGAGGTGGTCGCACAGGTCGAGGGGCTGGTTGTTGGGGCCTTATGGCAGACCGACAAGCCTCTCGCACGTCAGGTGACAACCTCCTTTTCTTGAGAGGCCGCTCAACGACGTGAGGTCGTTTGAAACCTTGGTCACCACTATGCCGCTTGTGTGCGGCACGTGGTCTATCGAGTTTTTCGACTTTGTCAATAGTAGCATCGTCGAGTAGCCCCTCTACAGCTTCCTTGTCCCTCTGACGCCTAGCTTGTCTTTCAGCTCGCCTGTTCTCCTTCCACCTCTGCTCCCGTTCCTCTGGCGTCTTGACGAAGCCACCTCTCCTGAGCTGCTCGTCGTGCATTTTGGCTTCATCCTTAGAGTCTGAAGTGAGAGGCTCGGGTACAGGTGTTTTGGTAGGCTTTTCAGCCTTGCCTGTCACCGTCTGGTCTGGGGAAGCCGGTCGTTTGGCTTCGTGACCAGCGTGTGAAGGGCGAGCAACATAGGACACGATG
>Ga0073774_1000445_pt1 | contig 10800 bp, 7 predicted proteins | sample InSIn5gowninarea_FD_77487 | JGI IMG/M metagenome (GOLD analysis project Ga0073774, IMG submission 77487) | Clean room microbial communities from NASA Spacecraft Assembly Facility at Jet Propulsion Laboratory, Pasadena, California, USA -... ... | reverse complement strand
ACAAAAAGGCGAGATTAGTCGAAAAGCGTGTTGTGAGCATTTCCTGGTATTCCAGAAATTGCGTACAGCGATTTAAGCGTTTGATGATAGCGACGGTTTGTGGCGGCAGGGAAAGCGTGAGGTCGAGAGACAGCGTGCTCGGAGTGGGGGTTGCGGAGGGCGCGCGGGATGTTTGGGCTGAGGCGGTAAAAGAGTAGTAACCCGAGTCACCGCATTCAACAGTTGGGTCCGGGGCTGTGGTGGGGCCGCAGCGGGAGGAAACGGTCTCTGGGAGGGGAATGTGAATTGCCGCGAAATCTATCGGTTCTTTGGTTCCATTGGATAATCGATCGCATGTCTTCTCGAGACTTTCTGAACCGGTTCTGCGCTCGTGGGATTCGACGGCATTCTTATCGTTTGATGTGGTGGGTGAGGTACCAGGAATTTGGCTCGAGTCGGACGAAGATCGTAACCTATTTAAAATCCGTCTAATTGTTTTCCTCCGCGGTCTTCTCGTACTTGGCGAAGAAGGGACCGCTGTCGCTGTCGAAGATATTGGTGATTTTTCTGAAGTGGTGGTGGAGGTTGTATCAATGCTGGTTGGACTCGATTCGACTGTTGATAAGGGTGAAGGTTCAAAGGAAGTACTGATGTTCAAAGTATGCATATCCTTCCTTAGCGAAGGTACTGTATTCGAGGTATTTGGTCGTGATGGTGTCGTCGTCGTTATGGTGGAAGATGAAGATGAGGAGGAGGGAAATAATCTCGAGAAACGTCGTGAGAGTGGCATCTTCTCGAAATAGAAAACGAGAAACAGAAAACCAAAAATATATCGGGCCGTCTTTTTGACTCAAATTTTTAAGGATTTTCGATAAAAAAATTGGGTGGAGTTCAGATTATTTTGTGTGTCCCACGGTACGTACCCCCCTCTTCTCTCCACAACGCTGGATGGTAAATGGACGGGTTGGATAGATGGGGATAGTGGATGACGGATGGGTGGGTGGTGAGGATGGGATAGGATAGGATGGACACTGCAAGGACAACAAGAATGGGTGCAGGTTGTGTAATTTGTGTGATAGTCGTTGGAGTAGCGAGTAGTAGTAGTAGTAGTAGTAGTAGTAGTATATAGTAAGTAGTAAATAATGAATGAGTTGTGAGTTGTGAGTAGCGAGTAGTGGGTAGTGAGTCGAGTAGTGAGTAGCGAGTGAGTATATTTCGTAGTGGGTGACAAGATGGTTTCTTGTCCAACGTTCCGAAACCGAAGATCCAGAAACGAAAATACAAGACAAGTATCAGGTAGGTAGGTACGAAGCAGGTCTTGTATTGAATAGCGAACAGTGGATGGTATGAACCGGCAAATCCGTGGGAAAGAGGAAAGCAGAAACGAATGAAGAAGGTACAAATAAGTATAAATGCAGTCAATCAATCATGAGACAATCAATCAATGAGCTCGCCCGTCGCAATGTCAATCAATAAATAATCAACCAAATATCTCTCAAACACCGAGGAGAGAGGGTCGATGTGATGAAAACCAAGGAAACCTTCGTAACCTTAATGAAATAGGAAGTGGTAGTGGTGGACGACTGCACGCGAGCAGCACAAAAACGAAACAGAAAAAGAAACGAAGAAAAATTGCACAGCGATGCGAGGTACTGCGATGCGATGCAATGCAATGCGACGAACGGCTACTCGGTAGTTGTAAAAAGAAGGGGGCACAGAAGAAGGGGAAGGGGAATGAAAAGAGAAGAGTAAAGAGGAAAGAGGAAAGACCGGTCAAACTGTCCCTTCGTATCTGACAGTTAACGAAGGGTCAATCAACGAATGGATAAGATAGAGCAAGCGGATGAACGAATGATGAGCGACGAACGTAACCAGCCGGACAGGTAGGAAGAGAACAGAATAGAAAGGATTTGCGCTGCGACTGGAGCAAGAAAGAGAAGGAGTGAAGAAAATTGGAACAAGATGGTGGTCGAATCCAATCAAAGGCAGCAGATCCAATCAAGACCGAAAGATAAAAAGCTTGGTCGGTGTCGGTTGTGTACGGATTATGGAGTACGTTATGAAGGTGGGAAAAAAACGAAATGAATGTAGCAAGTGTGCGTGCGTGTGCTTTGGGAGCGGGTCTATCTTCTTGTCTTGCATTGAAGTAGGAAGCCTTCGAGAAAAGGGAATCCATAATCATCTAAACCTCTCGTCATCTCATCATCTAGTCATCTTATTATCTAATCAGCTCATCCCATCTGTTTCTCTCCCGCGTCGTGGCAGTTGGAATTGCATGATGGATGGAAGGGCAGCCAGAATTTTTAAGATTGGATGGATAATCCAAATCTACAGGTTTTAGCCATCAGCCATTATCCCCTGCTTGCGCCCTACGAGAGATAAAGGAAAACTGGAGACCAGGCAGACCACCGCAAGCAAAGAGAGCACGCAGGACCTCGGGAGACAGCTCAGTACGAGGAACGGACGGTAAAAGATGAAAATTTGCATCGTATCCCCATCTATCACGTCTATCACGTCTATCACATCGTCTATCCTTACCGACAGATGTCGAAAGGTACCCGCTGAAGATACGACTCCATACAACCAGTGCAGCGAGGGGTAAATAAACAAGGGGCAGGTAGCATTGGCATAGGGATAAGGTTTGCCGTGTTTCCAAACCGACTGGGATCATTACATCAGATGTGTTTGTGTGTTCGCTCTCACCGTCGATCTTGCACCGAGTAAGTTACGGAGCTTAATGTATTTTTATATGGAGGTCACCAGGGGTGCTGGTGATTCGCTTATGGATGTGATGATAGGCGTCGGATAGGATAATAAGATAGGTTAGGGTATCGTATCGCGAAATCCGTAATGTAAGGGCTGACATATTGTATACTTTGCACTATGTAGTCTGCACGTACTAGTGAACAGCTCAGCGAAGTATTGTCTTCAATTGCAAAGTACTGTCCTCTGCTCGTCTCCTTTCCCCTTCCTTCCCAATTAGTTCCAGCAAGACATCTGTACTCTACCGCACCCACCACAATAATCGTTCACACGGGCCGTAAATAGCCATCCCGTCATACCTGCATATGCAGCCAATCCCCATCGACTCCGCTCCGCTCCAACTCCTACATAGCCCTTGTTTCGAGACAGAGACTCAGCTACGCCTTTTTATATACACATTAACACGTGCTACACACGTGTCCTTCGTATACTTCGTAAATTGTCCCCCTTGACGCCTGCCACAAGCGACTTCTCCACCGTACCTCCGTATTTCTGGTGAGATGGAGAGTTGGCCGTAGCAGTCTGGGGATACTTTTACGAAAACAATACTAACTTAGCACCTACTAACTTTAACAACAGAAGATACCTGCCCCTGGCAAGCGAAAGTCAAGCACTCAACCTACCTAGGTCCTAGGGATACAAGAGTAGACACCAAGAACACTTGTAACTTACACCCTGAAGTCCGCAATCCGTTCCCCATCACTCAATCAAACTTTCCACAGTGGAGAACCAATTCCATTTCATCGCACAATTCGCGTCCGACTACGTCACACGAGCACAAAATTATACTTCGGATGAGGTCAATCTTAACTCACAGGATAGTGCTTGTTATTACCAACCCAACCCAACCTCCTCGCTTTCACTAGGTGATAGGAACAGGACTAGAACGAAAGTCACATGTAAATCACGGGGATTGAACACCTAATTCCAAATTAATTCCAATCAAATTATAGCATTTGGTCCGAGCTCCAGAGGAAATCAATCGTGGATATATCCCGCTTGTTAGTAGGGAACACTACTACAGTATATTCTTTTCCCTTCCCTTCCCCTTTCTCGTTAAGCGTGTACGAAGTTTGCAGGAGTTCAATGTACTGTACTGTAGCTCTTTCGAGTTGAGCTGATATACGTATCTATCACTCACCATAACAGCAGCTTTCACTACGACTCCCCTCGCGATAAAGACAGGTAATCTTAACTGCCCTCAATCGCCATCTAAAACCCAACTACCAAAATCCATACTACAGCACTCAAACCCGCATACCCTACTCCCTCCTCACTCACTACCCCAGCCAAGGGAGCCTAGGAGAGAGCGACAAAGTCCCAGTTCACATCTAGCTCTCTACCTACGAACTTGTCCGACGCTTAATCGGCGGATGAAGTCTCTCAAAAACAGCAAAGGACGATAGTAGCAGCGGGCAAGTGCCAGCGAGTTAAGCAGCTAGATATTTCTGCTTGGTTGGGTGATGGTGATTGCGCGGCGTATATGGTAGCAATGCGAGCTCAGAGAGTGTATACAAGAAGTGGTTCCTCATGTGTGGGAGTAGTTCTCTCTCCTCCCCATATTTTGATTTGATAGATAGGATAAACTGCTTGGAATGAGTAGCAGCCGAGTATATTATATAGACAATTAAGATAGCTACTTACTCACTACGACATCATCGGTACAGATATCCCGTCGTGCGATGTTACTGTAGACTTGTTCCCCAAGAGCCCAGTGACAAGAACACAAACGTAGAGTTGAGATGAACAAGTCAGGTACTTAATGGATGAATGATTTTAAATAACACAAGTAACAACATAACTACTTCTACATCAGAAACTCTTTCTTTTTGCCTTTCCATTTCCAATCGCAATCCCATTCCCATCCTTATCGCCAAACCCCTCCTTATTCGTCGAGTCTCAAAGCTATGCAACGTGCCGATACTTGTGCATATCCAAATTTTATTCGCGTAGGTACAGTTTGTAGATAGTCGCACGGTATCATACTTGCTGTACCGAGAGTGGACACCCACCCACCCACCAACCAAAGTGGAGCAGCAGAAGACAATCCAAGCTCCCCGGCCGACCGACCACAAAACAAAACAAGATATCCACAAGCATCGTATATCGCAACCTTACATCACCACTTCAAAACTCGAACAACTACAACAACCTACTCGTCGTCATCGTCTGCCTCGTCGGCAGCAACTGCCTCATCTACTTCCTCCAAATCATCATCGGCAGGAACCGCTCCACCTTTTACCTGCTTAGCTTTGCTAGCTGGAGCAGTCTCAGCAGCCTCCTCTTCCTCAGCGGAATCTCCCTCGTCGTCTACTACGCCGTCGTCTTCAGGTACGTTGTCGTCGCCTTCGGCTTCAGGGGCGTCCGAGACTTCGTCTTCGTCGACGGGCAGGACGTCTGCGGATACAGGGCCCGTTTTGCGCTTTTTGGTTGGTGGTGCGGCTTCTGTTTGGGTGAGTGTTAGTGGAGAGCACAGTTGGGGGATGGAGATGAGATAGGATGGTAGAAAGTGGATGAGAGGTATGTGGTGATAAGGCTTTGGGTTGAAGTGGATGTGTTGGCGTAAAATGGCGCATACCTTGGACTTCTTCGTCTTCCTCTTCTAGTTCCTCCTCCTCCTCATCTTCATCTTCATCAGATCCAGCAGAGGCCACAGCTCCGCCTTCGCCGTCGGAGTCTTCATATCTGAAGGAAGTATTAATTAGCATTGATCTTGGATGAAGTAATGATGTATGGATGATGGTGTCATTTCAGCTGAGAGATGCCAAGATGCGCTCAATTGATTGAGAAGTCTTTGCGACGAGTGACCGTAAGTGTAACGGGGAGTGAAGCTCCATCTCGATAGATTGCGATCAATTGAGAGCTTGAATGGTGGATGCGACGAAGTTGTAGATGATGAATGGATGAAAGACTTACTCCTCTTCCTCCTCGCTCTCATCGGATGGGAGGGCAACAAGCTCCTCATCATCCGCCTTCCTCTTTCTTGTAGACATTATTGAAGGGTAGGTAATTGATTTAGATAGATGTAGATATAGATAAGATAGATAGAGATAAAGCACGATACGATGAAGAGACTCGAACAGTATCAAGAATCACAATCAATCACGAACGTCTGGCAATATAAAGAGACGAAAATGCGGCGCAACACTTGGGTTGGGAGAGATGGAGGGAAGTGGAGGAAAACAAGCTGGCTGGAGAGAGGGAAAGGTAGGGTAGGCTGGGGTACAGGTTGGTAGTAGGTAGGATAGGTAGGTGGTTGGGGGTTAGAAAGAGGGAAAAAGAGGGAAAGAAACTGAGGGAAAGAGGAGGAGGCGCCCATGATTCGGTGCTCTGGTTGGTGATTGGCTGTTTGGGAAGGGGAGAAAGGGCAAGAGCATGGGGAAATGGGGGAGATGGGAGGAGAAGCGGAATGGCTGAATGTTGGTAAGGGTGAGGGTAAGGTTAAGCACAAGCAGCAAGCAGCAAGCAGGAGCTCGGACCTTCTACAGCTGCGGGCAAAGCTATCCATGGACCATAGCAGCCATTGCAGCCATTGCAGCCTGAGGTTACAGCTTGGTCGAAGGCTGAATGGGCGTGGGCGTTCTGATTAGGACGCACAGTAACGCCATTGGGGATAGAGCAAGGCGCGCGTAGCCGAAAGCGGTCTAAGATTATGCAAGGAATGCATTAACGAGGCGTTCGCTGAGAAGTGGAGTGGGAAGCGTGGGAAGTTAATCGCTCACTATCGCCTTACATCATCACCGTGATTGGTACTCGAGTACTCGAGTACTAGGGGAGCTTCTTGGGACGGTGCGTGCTGACTAGCTATGCTACAAAGGCACCGATGTGCTAGTCGAGGGCCGAGGCAAGGAGACGAGTCGGCCATATTGTTTGTATTGTTCCTGCATTGGATGCATTGGATGCATTGGATGCATTGGATGCATTTGGGCAAGGGCGAGGGCTTCGTCCAGATAGATGTCTTCACAATGGGAGATTATTACCTAGGAACATGTGCTGCGAAACTGCCTTAGAAATGCCTGGTGGTGATTGATCTTCACGTCGCTTTCTAGAGATATCTGATTGAGGTAGGAGACAGAAATCTCTGGAGCTATGCAAATCTCAGAACGAGAAACGAAATTAAATTGGTAGAGAAAGTACTCTACACAGGCTGTTTCCCTATCTTCCTAGTCATCGCCCGGCGAGGGTTATAGGCACGTGATACTGAGGTTAAACCGGCTTTCACAAGTAGACAGTGTCGATTCGGGCACAGAATTACCAAGGGCAGCTTGATGTATTTGTATTTGACTTTCTTCATTCTGTAACTTAATGAAATTTAGGTAGAAACGTGATAGCTGTTCCTAGGTGGTCTGTATGTGAATGTGGTAATTACAGCGAAAGAAACATCGCTGGCTCTCCGGACAGATCAACTCAATTCCAACCGTGGAAAATTTTCGACCTTTGCTACTATAATGTCGCAAACACAGACTTGGTGCTGTAAGATAATTTAACGATTCAGACCAACGGAACGCTGATTGCATCTGCGATGCTTTTATAAGTCCTATGACTGCCATCTCTGCCGTTCATAGGTGCAGTATGTTACATAATTACTCGGTGTCTCTTATCGATGAGGCTGAGCCACGACATGGCTGGCGAAACACAGCCTCTGCTACGACAGTGAGGGTGAAGAAGAATTGATATACTCTCGTCCCATTCTTCCAAAAAACTGAGGACATTCATCTCGAACCCCATCTATGGAATTATGAGGTTAGTCCAGTAATCTATATCGCCAGCCACGCTGACCTTGAAGGATAGTGCTCAGCTACCAATCGTTCTTGAACCCTCATTAGAGCTTGTCGCAGCCTTTTCTGAGGCCAAGAAAAACTTCCTCGATTCATTAACAGTCGAGGAACAGGCTAGATTGACGGACTGCTCATCTGCGCAAAATTTACTTCACGAAGTAAAGAAATTCGAAGTTATCGCGAAATCGAAGCAGCGCGGGCTACGCTTCGCTCAGAAGATCCAGTCATTGAGCGAGAGTCTCGGCCCTTACTTTTCAATTATCGAGATTTTCTGTGGTGCTCATCCCGAATATGCGAATCTCGCGTGGGGTGCCCTGCGCCTCATCCTTCAGGTACCCTCCCATTGTTCAACACAAGGTCATGATTTGCTGATCGATCGTTGTCCCGAAGCTCGCCAGCAACTTTGCAACATTTTTTTGAGAAACTTTGCGAAACTATTCGGAGGCTGTCATTGGCACTTCCGCAGTTCGAAGATGCCTTGAAGACTTTGAACTCGGGACCACGGAAACCACTGCCGAAGCATGTACATAGCTTGATGGTCTTATTCTACACTGACCTGTTTACCTTCTTCCAAGCTGTAGCCAGAGTCTTCTCGGATAAGAAAGGAAGTAAGTGCTGACTTCCTCGTTGCATCAAGCTTGTTACTAATTACGTTTCAAGGGCTCAAGAGAACACCTGTCGTTATTGGAGACCTACTATGGAAGCCTTTTGATGTACGCTTCAAGGAGATTTTGGAGCAGATGGAATATCATAAAAAGACACTGATGAAAGAAGTTAATTCTTCAGCACTTGTGAAGATTCAGTCGCTGCTGCAGGATCAAATTCACAACGATGAGAGGACCAAGCAATACATGCTCAATACCAATTTAAAAGTGTCTTCGTTAGCGGTTAAGTATGACCAAGAAAAACGAGGTAAAGTACGCTTTCGTTGCTTGGAGCCCGTAAGCTAATATTGCTACCGTACAGATCTTTTCTGTGCTTCTGTCTTGCGGTGGCTTGCACCACCACAGTTTGCAAGCCCCTTCGAACAGGCTCAGGATGCTAGAGAGATTGGCACTGCCGAGTGGTTGTTTAGAGAATCTAAATTCGAAGTCTGGCGAGAAGCTACTTCTGGGTCGGTTCTCTGGCTTGAAGGCAACCCAGGATGGGGCAAAACTGTACTTGCAGCCTCCACCGTCGAGGAACTTCGCAGTAGCCAGAACCCGAGCTCGCAAACAGCACCAATAGTTTGTTATTACTTCTTCTACCAAGATAAGGACCGGAAAGCTTCACGCATTGGCGCATATCGTGCTCTCGCCACTCAGATCTTCCAGCAATGCAATCATTTTAATAAAATATTCGATATTTACGCCCTTGCGAACGATGGAGTACGAACTTTGGCGTCGGAACATGAGCTGCTCGACCTCCTAAGAATTACAATTCCTCGGCTATCAGATGTGTATTTCGTATTTGACAGTATCGATGAGTGTAGTGACAATGAGAAATTTCTCAGGGAGCTTGCAAATATCACTGCGTTGTCGAACCTGAAAACAATTCTCTTCAGTCGGCCAAATGTCGTGTATCTGAGACGATCGATTCGAGATGAGCACAACATTCGTATGTCTCGAGAAATACTTGACAAAGATATTGCAGTATTTCTGGATAGCGAGCTACAGACTCTTCAAGACTCTGCACTACTGCCTCTGGACTTTGAATTGGACGTTGGTCGAGATATTCTGTTGCAGCGCGCTGACGGAATGTTCCTGTGGGCGCGATTAATGATGTGTTACCTAAACTCAGTGGGTCTTACACGACAGAATCGGATTGATGAAATATCAAATTCTACCCCAGAGCGGCTAGAAGACATGTATCGGAAAATCTTCGATCATATAAAATCTATGGATTCAGCTAGTCGACAGCTTGCCAGTCGAGTATTTATGTGGGTGGGCTACGGAAAATCGCCCTTGACATCGGAGCAGATCAAGGAAGTTGCTTGGGGCTTACAGCCAAAAGTTGTGGCTCCTGATCAGTTGGACGACATCGATCATGCAATAATCGTATCTTGTTGCGGGTTAATAGAAAAGCGGGTGGACAGCAATCTCCGTTTTATACATCTTACTGCTCGAGATTTCATTCTCTCTCCGAGCCTCCATTTGGATAATGGTGCTAGTTTCCTTCTTCTCGACAATGAAGCCGCGTCTGAGATGGCACAGAAATGTATCAAGTATCTCCTATCTTCGATACCAACTAGGCCACTGAGTGGGGACATTCTTGAATCCTCGTCGCCAGCTGAACTTCGACATAGGCATCCGTTCCTGCAATACGCTACTCGTCACTGGACCGAGCATGCCACAGATGCACTTCCAAATTCGATGTCTCCCTCTAAGCCAAGCTTAAGTTACGATAAACTCGAGAAACTTGGCGATGCTCTGGAAGGAATTTTGACATCAAATCTCAATCTTATGGTTTGGATTGAGGCAGTATACACTTATGGTAACCCATTACTGCTTTTGGGCGTGAGTGACCTGGCAGAGATGCTGGAAAACTCACTCAATCTTCAACATCGCTCCATTCCCGCGAGCGTTCAGAGATCTTCAAAGGAGATGAGAGATCTAGCAGTTGACCTAAAGAAGTTGCGTGATGATTGGGAAGCAACATTGCTAACACGACCCCACGAAATTTGGAACGATGTTACGGTCTTTACCCCAAGTCGGTTTTTTGTCAGCTCATCCGCTGCAACTATTACTTACTTCACGTCTAAAGACTCCGAGAAAACCGATTTCTCAGAGGAACCACTGTTCTCAACATCATCGAATTCCTCCGACGCCCAACTGATAGCGAAGCTCGGCATCTGGCCATCGAGGTAGGCTCCAAAATCTATATACATTTATTAATTTAACCTCTAATTTTTCGGAACAGAGCCTTTGCAGAGTTCTGGGAATTGCCAGCCTGGGAAGACCTCAGCAATCCACTAGGCGTGAGCCACCTTGACCAGCTGAATGCCATGTGCATTGGCTGGAAAGCTCAGTACGACGTTTTCGAAATAGGAGGGCGGCTACAATCCAGCACATCTGTGCTTCTGCAGACCAGTGAGATAAGTCTACTTCTGAAACAGAGTCTGCGTAAATCGCGTAAGAGGTGGTCTTTGACATTTCCCATGTCGATTTCCAGCGACCTTTCTACCATAGTTGTGCTCAGAACTATCTTGCGCTTCGACCTCGGATCAATGAAAACCCCGATGCCCTACTTCTCTGCAGTCGTGCCTTTCGAAACTTCCAATTGGTCTCCAGCACAGCAATTT
>Ga0073774_1000443_pt1 | contig 10816 bp, 5 predicted proteins | sample InSIn5gowninarea_FD_77487 | JGI IMG/M metagenome (GOLD analysis project Ga0073774, IMG submission 77487) | Clean room microbial communities from NASA Spacecraft Assembly Facility at Jet Propulsion Laboratory, Pasadena, California, USA -... ... | reverse complement strand
GTAAGGGTTCTAAGTGAAGGGTGAAGCAGGTAGGTTGGATGGAGTATGGGCAGGTAAGGAAGGATAATAGGTACTCTGCAAGTGGTTTTTCAAACTAAACAAACAAACACTTATAAAACCTATAACCTAGTTACTTCACTCTAATATGACCTAACAGCAAAAGGAAATGAACAGAAGTTTATTTGCAAGGAAACCATGTGAAACAAATATGCAACTAAGCAATCATAAACCTAAACATGCATCCAAAACTGATATCAAGTTCTGCAAATGAGATTCAAACACTAATAATTGCATGGTGAAGCAAAGAATGTGTTTTTGTGGGCAGCAAGGTTACATTGGTCCCAGCTCATGATTCCACTGAAGGGGAGGTGAGATCCAAAGTACTTGGTAGCGCTTTTCTGAATATATTCCATGTGATTAACCTATCAAGTAAATCTAAACATGAAGAACCTTTTTAATCATCAAGAGCAACTTAAATAACAACACAACATTTAAATCTAAATAGAAGATTTTATTCTAAGAATGCAGCAAAGACACATGAAAGTAAACAAAGGAGGTATTGGGCGCTTGAGATGGGCCCAACCCCAAGAGCTATAGCCTCCTCAGAGATATTTAGAGCTGGTACAAAGCTGGATTCATCTTTATTGAGAAAGAAAAGAAGAGTTACATCAAAATTGTCCACAAGGAGAACTTGAAAATGAGCTGAAAGCAAAGCTAATCTATTGCCTAAAAATCGAAATACAAACTAGCTAACTTCTGCCTACAAAATGACTAACCATTGGCCAACTACTAGCTAACCCAAATGAGGCCCTAAGCCTTCTTATTTATACAAATTGAGAACCCCAACATTCCTCCTAAACTTTAGGGACTCGGCTGCCCAAAACTTGTAGTTAACAACAGTCCTACTTGACTTGCTTGGCTGCCCTTGTGCTAATTGATTTGGTGGCCCTTGAACTTCGAGCTGATGGTGGAGAATTCGAGGTAAGGGCCCATAAATGAAGGGGACACCTTCCTACAAATCCTCTCCCTTGTTCTCCCACGAATTTGGCTGCCAAGTGCTCATTAAAACCTTCAATTTTGTCTCCAAATTGACCAAAAAGGCTACACAAAGCACACATTAGACTTGTTGGCATAATGACTAACTCAATTCACTCTATTAGCATAAATATAATAAAAAACATGCAATAAACTAATGGGAATGGTGGATTAAGTCAAATTAGGAGGTTGAATGAGCCCAAATAATTATCCATTTTTGGGGCTCATCATCACCCCCCTACTGAAAGTGTTGCTCATCCTCTGAGCAACCAATTTATCTCCTCATCTTTGATGGCCCTAGTGGCCTCCTTGTCATGCCAAGCTTATGAAGTGATGTCCTCTTCTCTGTCATGAAACCATGCTTTTCTCTTTGCTTCTTTTCACTGCCTGTGCTTCTTTTCCTAGAGAATTCTCAGCTTTGGTATGATTGTGCAAGTATATTCAATCTGATGGTGGCAATGGTGGTGAAAGAAGATGAAACCAGTGGAGGATGCAAGAAAAGAGTGGTTGCATGCCTCCTCAACAAACTTCAAGCTTCAAATCCCTCTCCATAATTGATTCTGGCCTGCCCAAAGGCTTCTACAGGATGTTTCTGGTAAAAATACAAAACTTCCTGTAGAAAGTCCTGTAGCATCTTGTAGAAGGTTGAACCATGACTAAATTGTGTCCGAACCCTGAAAAAAAATGAGTGTTCATGGAGGGGTTGGATGTGCTTAGGGTGGCCAACACAGGTGCTGCCTCCCTAGCTAAAATCTCAGCCAATTTCTCCTTCTGCTGCCCTTTCCCCAAACTTCCTGTAGAAAGTCCTGTAGTGGCCGTTTTCTGGCTTCCTGTAGAAACTATTTCGGTCTACTGTCACTGATATCTCATGGTGTGTCTCTTCCTCCTTTTTTCCTCTTCTTTGGTCTTTTCTGCCTCTGTTAGCTTGCTTCCTCATGCTCTGTTTTGGCTTTCTTCTCATCTTGTTTAGCTTCTGCCTTCTCTACTGTAGCCTTTTTTTCTCTGTTCTGCCTTTGTTTTTCCCTCTGCTTGAATGATTTGTGCTCCCTCATCATTGGTTTTTCACATTCTCCAGGCCTGATTCTTCCCTAGAATTGCATCGCTGCTTTTGCATAAACATGCAACAAATAAAACTATTTGTTTTCTTCTTCTCTTGAAGCCAAGAATTTTGCAAAAATCTGTGTTTTCTTCTAAAAATATAGCTCATTGCCCCTCTTGTAAACTTGTTATTGCTCCTGGAATTTTCGTGTTTTTCACAACAACAACTTCCAAATTTTTTCTCTCTTCAAACTTTTCCAACCTAAATTTTCTACTTAGTTTTTGAAAAGAAATCAATTTTTTTTTTTTTTTTTACAAAACAGAAACCAAATAACATAGTTTTTTTCCTTCTAGAAAGTGGTCAGTCTTGCAAATTCATTCTTTCACACAAGCCTAGTTCCTATGGTTGCATCTCTCCCGTCAGAAGAAGGTGAGAAGGAAGAAGCCAGGCTTCGAATGTAGAGGAAAAAAGTACTGTGTAGAACTCAGAAAATATGCAAGCAGACATTTCACATTTTTTTCAATGTGCAGACAGACTTTTCCTCTCATTTTTAAAATTTAATTCCAGGTTCAATTCACCATTTTGCACCAACAAATCATGCACAACGAAGCTTCCCCACTCCTACCTTGTTTGGAGCTTGAAATTCACCGAAAATCCTAGATTTTCTTTTTGCATGGTTGTTTTCTGCATTTCCTATAGAAGACTTCCTGTAGAAACGCCTGTAGGGTGTCTCTGCACCTTTGAATGATCTTGGTATGCGGGAGAATTTTTAACAAGCTGAAAAACTTGGCAAAGGACGTCAGTTTAACAGAATTCAGAGGCAGAGGATTCAGCTGAAGAGGTTTGCAAGTGTAAATGAATCAACAGTTAACGTGAGTCTTCAGCCAAGCCGTCTTTAATTGCTGTGTGATTTGCGTGAGAGAGTGAAGTGGCCAAGTGTACGTGGCCACATGAAACTGGAAGTGTTGTTTATGAACTATGTGTTTTGCCCCTGTAATCACTGCCGTGAATTGAATTGAAGTTTAACCGGCCAACACTCCTGGTTGCTTTAAATCACGTAAGTCAGCTGTCCACGTGTACTGCGTGACTTCTAGCTTAGTGCTAGAGAAGGCAATCGGCTTAACCTTGCTATATTCGTGGATCAATTTCACCATTCCATTCATTCATGCATTTCTTTAATTAGATTCATGTAATAGAGGAACAAGTGTTAGTCACGTACCTGAAGTCAAATGGTTGCTGTGAAGTGATTTTTGCTGCTGCATGCCTGGATCCTTTGGTTGCATGAGGTCTTGGCTGATGATTTTTTGTTTTTTTTCCTTTTGCAGGTGTCCTCTGACCAGATCTAAGCTGCAGGCATTTGTTTCCACGTTCAAATCTACACCTTCAAGCTGCTGTTGCTAAATTTTCACCGGACCAGAACTTGTTTTCGCCATTGCTTCCAAACGGTGAACCGGATTGATCTGAAACTTGCTGAGCATGTTCCTTTCATCATGATGCACCTCCCATAGCAAAATCATGATCAATGGATGCACAAATTTCGAAAAAAATGAAAAATGACTGAAGATTTCAGAGATCAATTTCTCGGAAACCGTGCATCAGAATCGGCTGAAACTGCTTGGGTAGGTTACTATCACCCATATGCATGTCCCCATGAAACAGGCTTTGAAACGGATGCATTGATATGGAGAAAATGCAAAAATTGCTGAAAGAGATGGAGGTTGATTTTGTTGACACCTAATCCGAAACGGATGAGGTGAAGTCGGACAGTCATCTAGAAGATGAACTGATCCGTTTTGTATTTGTATAAATAATAATAGTTGAATGAATAATACTCACTCAGTTGCTTTGCGCTCATTGATTTCTGAGCCAACCTTGCCTGACATGGTATCAGAGCACAGGTCCCAGGTTCCAGAAATAGCGTGCTGCCTCTGCTCCCTGGCGCACCAGCGCTGCATACGCTCTCTCAATGACCTGACATCTGCTCCCTTCTGACATCGCTGCATTCACTGCGTTGAGAACCGTTCTAGCAAGAGAAGACCTGCGTTTATGGTTTTTGAAGAAACTGAGACTGCTGAGACTGCGCCCTCTGCTGAGGGATTCCTGACATGGGTACTGCGCCCTGAGTTGATGCGTTCTTTCTCCGGAACGCTGGGTTGAAGCTCCGTTACCTATGCAAACAGAGGTATCGTTTTTTTTTGTGCTGTGGACTGCGTTTTCTGGTATGATTGGTTGAATATCTTCATGAAATATGGTGAATTCCGTGAGCATGGTTTTATAACTCCGGTAGTTTAGAGCTCTGAGGGTCCGTGCCTTTGCTGGGTAATTATTTGCTGGGAAATTATTTGCTGGCACTGCTACACCAATTTTTTGATAACAAAGACCAGTGAAAGCCATTTTCTTGTCACCGTGGAGCTGCGTTTTTTTAAAGAGACTGTTCTAGCTGTGCTTTTTAAGACTGTTCTATGATGTGGGTATTCTAGAGACAGCATGATATATGCTGATGGAAATTGATATATATCGCTGTTCTAATTGATAGCTAACCTGGCAAGCATACCGCCTTGTGAAACCTACACCGTCAGCGAATAAAATCAGATCATCGCCATCACTGCGTTGATGTATTTCAATAGAAGACTGTGTGTATTGAAACCTGACTGTGTGTATTCATCACTGCGTTGATGTATTCCAATTGAAGACTGTGTGTATTGACTGCGTTTTTTTTTTGGTATCATATTTCTGCTCTCGGAATCGGTTCATTCAGTGCGCGCAGTTTTGAATGGTGCATGGTTATGCGTTGGTAAATTGAAAGTACATGAGCCAATTTTTTTTAAAGGTCGTGATATACAGTGATATATATATGTGAGAAATATATGAGCGCCTTTTTTACAGTGATATACATTGATTTGTATGGGAGAAATGATATGTATATGAGCGCCTTTTTTAAGAAACAGTGATATACATTGATATGTTTGTGAGTAGTGACATATATATATGCGCCCTCTTTGTGTTCAGCAGTGATATATGTAACCAGTCATATATGTGAGCGCTATTTTTTTTTTGAAATATTGATATATGGAAAAGCAGTGAGCGCCTTTAATTTTTTGTTAAACAGTAATACAGTCATATATGTGAGCAGTCTTTGAGCAGTGAACAGTGTATTGAGCACCCTTGTTTTGTTGAACAATGATATATATATGTGAGCAGTGATATATATATACTGTTGCATAAGGCAATCATATAAGGATTTTTTTTTTCTCTCAACAGAAGTGTTTTTGGCAGAGATAATTTTTTTTTTTACAGAATGCATTCAATCATTTCAATGGTCGGAATAGTTCTCACTGGCAAGGAGAACTATCCTGAATGGTCTCGGATGGTGAAACGCACCCTCATCTACAATGAGCTGTGGAAAGGTGTGTGTGTCGGAGAAGAAGACAGAGACCCTGTGCAGCCCACATCAGACAAAGAACTAGCCATTTGGGAAAACAAGAACAGCAAAGCCTTTGCATTGATCGCAGCATCTGTAAATGAGGAAGTAAGTCGTCATATTTCATCCTATTCCACTGCCTTTGAAGCTTTAAAAAAGCTCAAAGAACTCTATGATACACATTCTGCACTTGAAGTTGTTCAGCTCATGATTAAACTCTTCACTCTTGAACTGAAAAATAATGATCCTCTTACTCTTGCTTCTGAAATAAAGTCTATAGTGCATGACATTAAATCCACTAAGGTTGAGCTGGATATCTCTCTTATTGCCTTTCTCAAAGCACTCTATCCTACCTACTCTAACTATCTTGAGTCTTTACAAGCAAATGGAAATCTTAAAGATATAACTTTTGACACTCTTGTGAAAAAGTTTGCTGAAAGAGAGAAAGCCTTTGGAAAGAAAACAGCCCCTGAATCTTCTGAAGAGACTGTTTGCCTTGCTCATAAAGAAAAGCAGCCTGCTCAAGATTCTACAAGAGGAAGAGGTGGACGAAGAGGAAGAGGAAGATACTTCAGAGGCAGGGGGGGCAGACATTCTCAAGCAGAAAAGGCAGATCTGCATTGCATTCGCTGCAAACGAAATGGATCACATGATGCTTCTACATGCAAGCTACCATGGGACAAAGTTGAGCAGAGAAGAAATCAGCAGAAAGGTAAAACTGATGACTCAGACAAAGGTAAAGCACCCGAATCTGCACACTATATTGAGGCACAATGTAATATTGGAGTAAATGAAGATTTGTTTAATGCTTCACTTGCTTCTTCGAAAAATGACTGGTTGCTTGATTCAGGAGCAACCTGTCATATGACTCATAGGAGAGATTTCTTTGAAGATTTCACTAACAATGTTGATGGAGCAGTATACTTTGCAGATCAGTCAAAAATCAAGCCATCAAGGCTTGGCACAATCAGGCTTAAACTGCCTGGTCTTCCAGACTTTCTTCTGGATCATGTTCTATATCTCCCACAGCTGAAGAGAAACTTGCTGTCCCTGGTTCACATCCGCCAGCAAGGTCACTCCATTCACATGTTTGATGGCAAGCTTGAGGTAAGAAAGGCATCTGACCACTCACTTGTCATGAGGGGTATAGAAGAAGAAAGACTCCTTAAACTGCAAGGAACCTCTGCTCATGCACAGCATTTCTCATATATTTCTCATCATGAAGAAGGTGCACTTCCATCAAGTTTATTATGGCATGCTAGATTTGGACATTTAAACTATGATAGTCTCCGATTGTTGAAGAAAAATGGTGTTGCTGGTTTGCCTACAATTCCTAGAAAACATAAACAATGTGATGCTTGCATTCTAGGAAAGCATAGCAAACAGTGTTTTCATGATTCACATTCAAGAGCACATAGGAAGCTTGAACTTATTCATTCAGATTTATGTGGTCCAATGCCTGTTCCTTCTGCAAATGGAAATAAATATATCATGACATTTATTGATGATTACACCAGAATGTGTTGGGTTTACTTATTGAAGAACAAATCTGATGCTTTTCAAACATTTAAGAATTTTCATAAGTGGATTGAAAATGATGCACAATCTCATATTGGGTCTATTCGCACTGATAATGGAAAAGAATATACATCAAATGAATTTGAACACTATCTTCGCCAACATGGGATTAAACATCAAACAACTGTGCCTTATAATCCTCAACAGAATGGTGTAGCTGAAAGAATGAACAGAACAATTTTGAATATGGTACGATCTATGCTTTTCTTCAAAAATGTAAAGACAATGTTTTGGGCTGATGCTGTTCTATGTGCTACATATATAAAGAATAGATGTCCATCTAGTACTATAAGAAACAAGACTCCTTATGAATTGTGGTATGGACATGTTCCTTCGGTAAAACATCTCAGGATATTTGGTTCCACCTGTTATGCTTTAATACCAAAGGTACATAGAAACAAACTTGGTGCAAGAAGTCGTAAGTGTATCTTCCTGGGGTATTCAAACACATCTAAAGCATACCGCCTTTATGATGAAGTAAATAAAAAGTTTGTTTTATCTAGAGATGTCATTTTTCTTGAATCATCCAAATTTGACAATGTTGTTGAGCGGCAACTTGATCGCTTGGATAGATTCACAAAACCGAAATCATTTCAAGAGTTTGATAATCAGATTCCACATCTTGAAGGGGGGATTCCTATACTAGATCAACATGTGGAATCTTCTTCTGAAGAACAATCTCCCCTGCATGACACTCCAACAACGGATGATGCTTTAAGTGATGTAATTGATAGAATTGGGAGACTCAATCTTGATTCAGACCCAACTCCATCAACAGAACAGCCTGGACCATCTCAGAAAGGTCCTCCAAAGTGGCTGACAAAGACACTTGAAAGTGTTCATCCTGATGAAATTGGAAAAACAGGAACCAGAAATTCAAACCGACAAGATGGAGGTGATGTAGATAACTCTAATTCACCTGTTGATATGGATGTTACTTATGACTGTGAATTGAACTTGTCTACAGATTTTGAACCAACTTCCTTCAAAGAAGCTGCTTCTCATGATGAATGGAAAGAAGCGATGCAGAAGGAGTATGATGCCCTCATAAAGAATGGCACTTGGAAGCTGGTTGATCCTCCATTTGGAACCAAACCAATTGGCTGCAAGTGGGTCTACAAGAACAAGTACAAAGCTGATGACTCACTTGACAAGCACAAAGCTAGGCTTGTGGCAAAAGGTTTTGCACAGAAGGAAGGGGTCGATTATGAGGAAACTTTTGCTCCCACAGCAAAATGGGCCACCATCCGGACACTCTTTGCACTAGCTGCTCAGAACGGTTGGAAAGTCCATCAAATGGATGTAAAAACTGCATTCTTGAATGGAGATCTAAAAGAGAATGTTTTTATGTCCCAGCCTGAAGGATTTGCTGTGAAAGGACATGAACACAAAGTATGCAAACTTGTGAAGTCCTTGTACGGCCTCAAACAAGCACCACGAGCCTGGTATGAAAAACTAACTGAGCATCTTCTGAAACTCAACTTCAAACATTTTGATCTTGATGATGCAACTTTATTTGTCAAGAAAGTTGGCAAAACAGTTGTATATCTTGTGGTATATGTAGATGATCTTTTAATGACAGGGAACAATGAAAGCTATATTGCATCCATAAAGAAAGAGTTAGGAAAATTTTTTGAAATGACTGATTTGGGCTATGTTCATTACTATCTTGGCATTGAAGTAACCCAACATCCAAAGTCCATATTTCTTTCTCAAAAGAAATACATTGGAGATTTGTTATACAGATTTGGCATGACAGAGTGCAATCCCCTTTCTACTCCAATGGAACAAAACTTGAAGCTCACATCTACTGAAGGAAAAGAATTTGAGGATGCAACAAAGTATAGATAGCTTGTAGGAAGTCTCATCTACCTCACTACTACCAGACCAGACATTTCATTTGCTGTTGGAATCCTCTCCAGGTTTATGCAAAAGCCTTGTGAGGGACATTGGTCTGCTGCAAAAAGAGTTCTAAGGTACTTGAAGGGAACTCAAGACCTTGGAATCAAGTATACACAGGTGGACGACTTCAACTTGATTGGATACTCTGATTCAAACTTCGATGGAGACAAAGAAACTGGGGTATCTACTTCAGGATATGCTATGAGTCTTGGATCAGGAGCTGTCTCCTGGAGATCACGCAAACAATCAGTACCAGCAGATTCCACAACAGAAGCAGAATACGTGGCAGCAGCTGAAGCAACGAAAGAAATTGTGTGGCTCAGGAAAATTCTTGAAGATTTGCAAGTAAAACAAATGCAATCTACTCCACTCATGATTGATAACACATCTGCAATAAAGTTGGCCAAGAATCCAAAATTCCATGATCGTACTAAGCACATCAATACTAAATATCATCTGATCCGACATCATGTTGAGGCCAAAACAATCCATCTCCGTCATTGTTCCACAAATGAGCAAATTGCAGACATCTTCACCAAAGCGCTTGGAAGAGAAAAGCTTGAAAGATTCAGAACGATGCTTGGACTCACCAACATCCCTTCAGATTAAGGGGGGGAATGTTGACACCTAATCCGAAACGGATGAGGTGAAGTCGGACAATCATCTAGAAGATGAACTGATCCGTTTTGTATTTGTATAAATAATAATAGTTGAATGAATAATACTCACTCAGTTGCTTTGCGCTCATTGATTTCTGAGCCAACCTTGCCTGACAGATTTCTTGGAAACCGTGCACCGGAATTGGCTGAAACTGCTCAAGCATGTTGCCATCACCCCTGTATGATTCTCTGTAAAATGGTTTTTCAAATGGATGCATGGTTTTCAAGTTAAGGCAAAAACAAATTCTGTTCTAGGTATTTTTGCTTCAAGGCATTTTGCAATTTTGTTGCATGGTATGAAAAATGAACTTGGGCTGTGATGCAGGTATGGAGATGATGGAGGAGGAGTTTGAAGATTGCAGGAGGACTTCTAAACCCTTGAGGAAGCTACCATGTTCGCCAAACCACCTTTTTTGAAATCCATATCTAGCTTCCTACAATTTCTACAGGAACTTCCTGTAGAAGCACAATGAGAAGCACAATGAGGTGGAAAAACGATGGAGCAAGGTGAGGGATGGACACAAAGGTGCTTGCAGGCCTAGCCAATAGATTCCCACCATCATATTCCCTTTTAAAATTGAATTTGGTTCGTCCAAAGGTTCTACGGGATGTTTCCTGTAGAAATTCAAAACTTCATGTAGAAAACACAGTTTTCATAAAAGAAGCACACTAAGGTGGAAAAAATGAAGAAAAAGGGTGAGGAATGGAAACATGGATGCTTGTAGGCCTCATGGACATATTCCCAGCCTTCGGGTCCTCTTCGGAGATCAATTTGGCTTTTTTGTTAGCTTCCTGTAGAAGACACAAAACTTCCTATAGAAAGCACAAAATTCCTTTGTCTTTGCTTTGAGTGATCCTCCTAACCTGCAATGTCCTTCTTACAACCTGCAATTATCCAATGGAAATTAGCTTTATTTTTCTTTTCTTTTTCTCTTTTTTTTTTTGAAAACAACTAGGGCGCCTCATGGAGGTTTTCACCCTAATTGCCTGCCCTGGGCGCCTCTAAGGGACGTTTTCACCCAGGGATCTTATTCTTTTTTCTCTTTTTTTCCCAACCCATTGACCGCCTCATGGAGGTTTTCAATCAATGAGCCAATCTAAGGCGCCTCCGAGGAGGTTTTCACCTTAGATTTTTATTTTTCTTCTTATTTTCATTTTTTTCTTTTTTCCTTTTTTCTACCC
>Ga0073774_1000442_pt1 | contig 10823 bp, 7 predicted proteins | sample InSIn5gowninarea_FD_77487 | JGI IMG/M metagenome (GOLD analysis project Ga0073774, IMG submission 77487) | Clean room microbial communities from NASA Spacecraft Assembly Facility at Jet Propulsion Laboratory, Pasadena, California, USA -... ... | reverse complement strand
CATGGAAACAGAACCGAGTGATATCGCTTTCAATATATACCTAAGCTGTGTTTCACTGTCTTGCACCATGCCCGATAGGTTGCAGCGGCCACGGGCTGTATCGGCAGCGATAGCTGGCTGTCGCATAACGTTAAGGGCTCGGCCCATGTCTAGAGCAGACGCAGATCCCTTCTGGAAAAGCGCTAGCTGGACTCACTATGAGCAATTCCGTAATGCCTACTTCAACGGCTATCCAGCACTCGCCTGCAAGTGGTGTTTGTCCTCACTATTCTTCGACTGTCCTCCACAAGTCCACTCAAAGCCTTTGCCGCCTCTCGCAACGCCTCTATCCTTGTTGGAGCAAGGTGTGTGTCTCCCACTCTGTCCTCCACTTCTCCCAAGTACCCGTTTCGAGTACGTGCCTCGAGACTACGCCGAGTTGGACATGCATGGCATCGCATGTACAACCCAGACGGCGACCAATAGGCTCGCTTCCATACTTTTCCTTGGAATGGCTCTTCTGGATGCGCTGCGACTCTGCCATGCGCCTTGTAGAAAAATGACGAAGCTGACATGGAAGACGCGTGCAGGACTTTCGTCTCAACCCACTTTTTTTCGCTCCTCGCTCTCCACTCGCGCTTCCTTGCGACAGAACGGTTGTCTCCTCAGCCCGACCGACCAGGCACCTGACCTTGACCCTGCCATGTACATGGCCCGTCCATTCCGTTGCGTCTGAGTGGAACAGGCCACCACAATACCGACACGGCATTGCGCAGTGATTAGGGAACCAATTCCTTCTCAACCTGAAACCAACCGCTCGTGATAGACGTCGTACACTGCGCTGCTGGGGACTCGCGGTTTTAGCCGCTACCGTTGTACCAGCGGGACTCCTTCCAGTTGTGCCGTCTTGGTGTTACTGCGGGCATTGCGGCATACGCATTACGTTCAGACATAAGACGGTCTTTTCCTACAGTCACTCTGCATACCAGTTCAACAACTTGTTCAACTCCATTTGAGTCAACCTCGGCCATTCTTCGCAATGGACACCACGTTCATAACCATCCATGGTGAGAGTCGCCACCAAGCAATTCTAGTACCGCAGGAAAGTCTGACCATTCTTCCTGCTCAGATCTCACTCCAGAAGCCAAGATTCTCTACTCATCAGATTCCATAGTTGATATTCTTGGGTACACACCGGACGAAGTTGTCAACAAGTCATGTTGGGACTTCTTCCATCCGGAGGAGCTTCCTCTCGCCCAGGACTTCCACAATCGGGGAGTCAAACTGGATAAGGCGGCCGTGTTAGCATACTGTCAGATCAGGAATCGTGAAGGTGAATGGGTGGGGTGTGAGTGCTGTTTCACGGTCGTGTACGACGTGATGGTCGTGTGCACAAGTATATATCGTTGTGGGATGACCAGTCAGAGTACATGCACTTGCTTCCACCGTTGAGAATCTCAGCTGACACGCGCATGTAGAACGAGCCCAAGAGGCGCCAGTAGTGCGGCGACTGTTTTCTTCGTCTGCGAGCGATCCGCGCTACCACATGCTTTCGCACCTCTCGAGCAAGTTCAGTCAAAGCCAGAAAGAGCAGCAGCACGAGCCTCGCGCAGCGCTCTTCCTGAACCGCTTCACACGCACCTTGACGGTCATGTACGCGACCAATGGAGTCGAGGATATCATTGGCATTCCAGGCGAAGAGATGAAAGGCCGGAGCTTTTACTACTGCATACAAGAGAATTGCTTGGAAGATGCAGTGAGGTGCCTAGAGACGGCCAAGGGTAATGACTCGATAGCGTATCTACGATTCTGGTTCCGAGATCCTAGGCAGGATGATGTCCTCCACGCTCACCATGACTCGTCGGAAGACAGCGATGAGAACATGACGGACATCACAAGTGATGAGGACGACGAAGGTGGTGTGCAGCTCGACGCGCGGTCAAAGAGCAATTCTAATGGCATGCGCGAGTCATCTTCAATATCCGCTCACAGCTATTCCTCACCATCAGCCAACGCTATGGATACCGCATCACCTGAATCCGTTCGCAATCCTCACGATGCCACTTCGCGCACGCCTTCTGGTGACGGCAATCATCCCACATCCACCCACGAGGCCATCTTCGGCGAGCCAATCGCACCTACGTCTTCCACATCGTCACTATCACGGTCACCATCGTCCGACGGTAGCTCCTTCCACGAACCCATTGAGCTGGAAGCAGTCGTGTCTTGCACATCCGACGGTCTCGTCGTCTGCCTCCGCCGCGCACGACCACTTTTACCACCATGCGTGCAGGAACCACTCAAAGCGCAGCCCTACGTCTACGCGAACGGTCTCTTCGCTGCACCTTGGGCGACAGAGCCCGTATTTCTCCCACCACAGCCTCAACAACGGCCATTGCATCAGTACAACGCCGCTATGAGCATGGGTTTGGGACACGCGCCAGCGCCGTTTAGACCGCATGGCGGACCTGCACCTGATGACTTCATGAATTGCATCAGGGATGCTGCGGTCTTTGCCTGGGCGTTGACAGGAATCAACGGCAGTCTTGCCGACTATGCGATAGGGAAACCTATGGGGCAAAGTCTACCTCCGGATGGACTACCCATATGGATGCCTGATGGCGTGGATAGTGACCATGATCAATATTACAATCGGGGCCGGGATTCCGTGCACGAGAATGAAGGCTTCAACAGCCACGCCGACTCGTATGGAGACCCACACGCTCGGGGACAGCATAGTTATGCTTACGAGGACGGACCGAAGTACAGATGAAGATATTGTTGTAGATGTTGCAAGGTGTTGAAGAGGATTGAGGACGATGAGGATTCTTCAAATGGGGATGGTACTCCACCATACGAAATGATACGATGCAACCAACGAAGAGAGAACCAAGCAGAAACCTGCAAACTGAGTGGAGACATCGTTGCATCGAACCTACGGCTATTCACCGAGACGAGCTTAAGTGTAGCAGGGCACACTGACACTGGTATATGGCCAATTCGCCAGAACAGGCCCACTATTGCTGCCAAGCTGGTCGAGGGTGCCTAGAGGGGTTTTACCCCCTGGCTGGCGGAATGTTACTGAAAAGGAATCTAATTTTAAAGAAGAGAGAGGGCGTTCTTTTGTTTTGCATTTCTGTCATCTGTATTTTGCAATTTGGATTGAGCATTTCGAGAAGCAACGATACCATATAGTATGTTTGATGACTGTCCGCGTACAACCAAAATCTAACAAAAGTCTCTTTCTGCCAACTTCCACATACTCGTGCTCCAATCTTTTATAACCTTGTTGCTACCCCTACGTCCGATGTTCTACTCCGGCCGAGTAATGACCGTGGTCACCTAATCTCTCAGTTCCTCCTTCTAAAATCACTACGATCAGCTAATCACTCATTTTCTGTAAATGTATAGACTAGTCCACTTCTCCAAGCATACCACATACTCATACATCTAGTTGGCGGACTGTCTCTACCCAACACCTTTCCAGAAGCCGAAAACCGAACAAAAAGACTAGCTCTGCAAACACAATCTTGACGAGCCCGACAACCCAGGAAAAGTAAAACACTTCCCTAGCGGCAATTCGCGTTTCCTAGCAACAACAGGACATATGCCCGAACCATCTCCCCTGTGGTCAAACAGTCTTACCACCTGCTCACACTCTAGTGGCGCAAAAACCTTCATGGCTGAACAACCAGTCCACTCGGACACTCCTGATTTTCTAGAACCACGGTTACCTCCACAGTTCCCCCCGACATCATGTGCCTGGCCGGTCGAAACAGAATTGTGACCAGAGTCAAACGAGAGGTCGTTGAAGCTCTCAATCCGGAACTGTCAACTGATCCGGTCAATGGGGGTATGCGGAAATTGTGGAATTGAACATAACGCCAATCTCTTGCTTTCGCTCAACTAAAAACCTCCAACCACATCTCATCACATAACGTCTGGCTCGTCGCGTGCGGCTGCCGACGATGCTCCTGATACTCCGGTCGCTCCCCGCACTGTCAATGTGCCCTCTGTCCAGACGCGTCCTTATTGCGCTCGCTGTGCTCGGCGCGTTAATGTAAGTCGCCTTGGACACGCTGATGATGCGTATACTAACCGCTTTATAGGAGTAGGATAATTACACCGATTACAAAACAAATGTCTACTTATCTCGTTACACATACTCCGCTAAGAACAAGCCTTGCAAGCCGGCAGCACTTCTACAAGATCATAATAAGACTGGCCATGCTCCCGACGTGACACGTGTTGACCATGAGGGAGAGAGGCTATTGTCATCGTCAGTATTCTACACCGGGCTGGTATCCTCAACATGCCACAGTACTACCAATCTACGCACAGCCGGAGATTCCGCCGTCCTTCCCCCTAGGCGAACAACGCTGAAGGGATCCCTGTGAGCAGTACACATCCCGCAGTTAGTTATATGTCCCTCGTACTGACGTGTCGGTCGCTCTGCAGCGTCCATGGCTGCCATGCGTCTCCACGTTCTTCGATTGACACACTGACGCTGTGTGACGAAGACGGTCATCATTAACAGATACCAATGCTCGTCATCGTACCTTCCAACGGCACGTGTGAGCGCATGTAATCGCCGTATCGTGCTTAGTATGTCATTTGACATAATTCGAGAACAGCATTCTCATGGAATGCGGTCCAGAGCTTACGTGCCACGTCATGCGAACGATGGTAATTGCGACTTCGCTCTCTATCGTAGCTTCGGTCTCTGTCTGCGCATGAAGACACGATGAGCATACGAATGAAAGTGCTGGGTGCAAATTGATCCTTGAAGATCGACTCTTCATAAAGCGTCAAAGTGCTGCAATTTCGGAGTGATCGCGTAAAGCTGCTCGTAGCGCTTGATGTGCAATGACAAGTTGATGCATTTCACTGAAATCCATGGATTATGTGAAGCTTCTAATGGGTTCCTGATTTCACAGTGATGTAATTGTCCAACTGTATGGAGGAGCCGTGCAATGAGAACATGAGCAGAGAGCCCCGAGATGAAACTGTTGGGCTCTTCATTCGAGCACGTGAGTGAGGAACATGAAGCGAGGTGTGAAAGGTTGGGTTCGTTGTTGAAAGGATCACATGTATCTGCAAAGAAGAGTTGTAATGCTGTTCGCGGCCATGGCCGCGAAGTCGCTGTTCTAGGACAGCGGAACGTATCGGTAGGATGACAATCAATCCCCAGTGGTAGGTGCAGTCGCTGTGTATCTTGAGAGTAGGCAATCAACGGCAACGGAACTTGCATCGTCAGAATCAAGCGGTTTCTAAAGTGGTCAAGTCGAGGTTCTACTTGATCTGTAATGCTCTTCGTATTCTACGTGAAGAAGAAAGGCAGAGCGACGAGGAAGACGAATAATGCGCAACTTGTTCGTATTCAAATATAGCCAACTAATATATGCAAGAGAATCATGACCTACAGGCAAGGGTATAGAGCGCCAGCAATGCACATAAACCAACCCATGCTCGCACAAAAGCAACGACAATAAACAGCCGCAACCATACCGAGCCAATGTTCAGACCATCCAACACGGAATCTCTTCCCGGCGCGGCAAGAGCAGAGTGAACCTCATAAGTCGTTCACGGCATCCCGCGTCAAGCCGACTAGGCCTTTCACTTTCATCTCATCATCCATTGCACCTACGTGCGTTTCTTCTTCGGCGTGCCACTCAGCACACCCATCCCACTCATCTTCATCCCCTCCAGAGCCTCGTCAATCCCCCTCTTCTTCCTGGCAACCTGCTCGTTCCTCCTGAACACCTCTTCCTCGAACTCGGCTGCAATCCTCCTCTTCTCCTTTCTGGCAGCCTTCATGTTCTTCAGGATGGCGCTGAACTGATCCAAGAACCAGTCGCCCGCTTCTTCCCATTCGGACATCGTCAAGGACGCGAAGAAATCGTACTGTCTGGCTGGGTCTAGGTTCTGCACGTGCTCGACTCGCTGCTCCAGGGAGGAACTGACGAGATCGTCTGGGAGCACCGAGGCGGGTTGGACGGGAGCGTGGTCGAAGGATTCTTCATGTAGCTCTGAGTATGGCTTTTGGACCAGAACTTCATGGTCATAGTCCAGTATGTTCTGTGGCTCCTCGAACTCGGGGGCTTGATGCGAAACAGCCTGACCGGGACGAAGACTTGCGGCAAGTGGTGCACCAGTGGAAGCCGGTGGTGTGCCGTAAGCATGTGCAGCTCCTTGGTTTGAAACTCTATTAGGTTGAGGAGCATTCCCTACCTCCGGAATAATCACGCGCTCTTGTACCTGAGGTTGTACAGGCGCGGGTTGTGGTGGGGGTTGGCGTAATGTCAAACGCGGCTGAGACTGTGCAAGTTGCTCGCGCACAACTGCTGGCTGGAATACGGAACGTTGAGCGAATGCATTGCTCGCATTCCCTTGCACTTGAGCTTGTGATGGCTGGCCTAGCGACGGCTGCTGTGCTATACGTTGATGAGGTACATGCTCTTCGTTGTCACCGTGCTCAGTTTGTTCATCCTCATATTCTTCGCTTTCGTCCTGATCCTGCTCTTCCTCTACAGGTAATCCAGACGTTGTTGATGGATAGGAGTTGATAGATGGATCCAGCTTTGACCGACCGCGCGACTGTTGCTGCATAGCGGCCATTCCCTGTGCGAACATTTGGTTCCCTCGATCACCGTTGAACCCGCTGAGACCAAACATATCGTTTTGCATGGAGGCCCCTTGTTGATGAGTAGCGTTCATAACACCACCCTCTGCTTCAGCTTCACTTTCCCCGTCTTCCTCCCCCTCCTCATACTCCTCGTAACCGTGCTCGTCATCACCGTAGTTACTCTCTTGTTTTGGATGCTGACCGTAGGGGCGACCATGTGAATCTAGTTGGTTGTCAAGGACTTGGACCTCGCTGACTGTGGTGGTGGAATCATCAAAGTTCTCGACGTCCGTGTCGTAGCGGTCACCACGTCTGGTTGTTTTCACCAAGGCATTGGCTGAACTACCGGGCCTAGGAGCAGGTGGAGGCGCCATACTTCGCGTCTGCTGAGTTGAACGAAGAGGTTGTCGCGTGGCATGAATTGAACGCACTTCATGCGGTTGTATCTTCGCGTTCTGACCAGCCAGCGCCCGGTGTTGAGCTGCTGTTGATGATTGAGACTGGTGAGCATTTGCCGGACTGCCAGCTCTGTTGACGAACGATCTAAGTCCGGTCGCCATAGCGGCTGACCGTGAAAGGTTGATGGATTGAGGGTACAGTCGACACGACAACGGTGCCCAGGTGCTGAAGGAACGCGATGTCATGTGACAGCCATGGACTATTACGTCGTACCGCAGCTTATCATCCGTATCTCCGGGTCTGACAACCTTACACACAACACAACATCCAGCTACAGCTTGCAACAGTTGTTGTGCAGCTCGAGTTCATACAGAATGGCCTCAGTGGATCAATGTACCGGCTTGTACTCACTCCCGAACGAGCTTCTCCTCCACATCCTCACTCCGTTTCCGACCACCTCCCTTCTCCCTCTCACGACAGTCTCACACCGTCTACACGCTCTCATCCTTCGTATCCTCCACAACCGCCTCCTTCTCGCCGCAAACCTCCGCGATCACACCCTTCTGCTCGAGTGCTACCACCCTTCTGCTAAACTCACAGAGCCTCCTCTTTACTGCCGATATCTGGGTACAGATGGCCTGGAGGATGTGCTCGAGATGGAAGACTCAAGCTCATGCAGCGATATCAAAACAGAAGAAACTACTCTCGTCGGGCGTCTAGGCGACATGACAAATCTGTACTCTCGTTTCCGACCGCATAGGCGTGCGTCTGACCCACCAAGGGGAGCTAGACCAGGAGATGTCCCCGGCTCGAGAACACACACTTTGGCAGCCTCACGTGCGAAGCAGCATGCACTCAGCGAGCTAGGAGAAGAGGAGCGAGTGAGGCAGATTCTATCGCTTGACAGCCACGAGTTGTTCACCCAACTGTGCGCCGTCATCAATCTGGCAAAGGCAGGGCCGCGCAATGGCTTGTTCCTGAGCTTTGTAGAAGTCCAGGATGGCATTCTGAGGGTCTGGAGGGATTGGCTAGGCAGAACGGCAGGACCTGATGGAGGTTGGGCCGAAGCCGGAGCAGCAAACGGCGAAGGGAGTGTGCCGGTGACAGGAACGTCCTCACGACTCAATGACGAGGAACGGATCCTGTGGATTGGTAATTCCCAGAATGTGGGTATCAAACTGAGGACTAGAGAGCGGAAGTTCAAGCGCGACAACCCAATCCTCATTGCCGCCGACGAGGACGTGGCAGTTAGCTACGACATCGAGTATGAAGGTAAGTGCAATGATCCTGTCAGCAGCTCAAGAAACCATGTTGTAAACCAACAATTCATTGAGCTAACTATCTGCAGAACTGCTTGTCCGGACCTCACATCTGCTACTGATGATCGAGCGCTCACTCGTGCAGCAACAAAACCACTCCGGTAAAGCTGTGGTCTTTGGCTCCTTCGGCTAAGAGAGCGGCTAACCACTGCTCGTATGAAGTTGACGCCTCTGTTATTCGCATATACTTTGGCTCGTGAACAGATATATCAAGTCTTTGTCTTCCCTGGTTATGAGTACCGATACCTTTTACAGCAGCAGAGATCAGAGACTCGATTCACGTGCACCCTCGACATATCTTGTTCGATATAAGCAGACCGAGATCGTGTCATTCCCGACAAAGCCCCGAAACTCTGCGATTAATGCATCATCCGTGGCTTTGCGTGCATCCCATCGGTCCCTTCTCTGGAGACTGCGCGTTTTGCATTGGTCCGTTTCTCCCTCGTTTTCATCCGCAGAGATGGCAAAGTTTCCATGCTATATGAAGATTCGAGGACATTTGTGCACGTTTAAGGTACTAGAGGTGTCGGTTTTTGCGTATCTGAGTCTCAATTGCACATGCAAAGCCTCTGTGGGTTGCGACTGCTTTAGGAGGGTCGGGGCGTGTTCCGGTCATGACGGTCTAGCCTAGGCTTTTCCGGTTGGGGGAGGAAGTGCTGCATCATTCGATTGCTCGGCCCTCGAGCTTTCGACATGTAATGCAGAAGATGATCTCTTAACTTTGTCGTCTCACCTACAGATCTCACACACCCCTCGCCTTCACATCATGCGCTCATTTCCTGTTCCTTTGGTATTTCTATAGTTCTGCTTCTCCACCTGCGTGTCCTTTCGATCTTACGTGCGGAAAAGCATCTATCTCTAATCCTAGAACTACATGGCCTCGAGCACGGTAGCGGCGAGCTTCTACGAACAGTCGTCCCACTTTCCGCCTGTCTCCAGTTACCCGAGCCATGACGCTGAAGGCCACGAGGACGACGGAACGTTCTTTTCTCACCTGGAGTCGTATGTACTTCCGCGACCGAGCCCTGATGGCTTAGATGAAGCCGAATTGGAGTTCCTGCGTCACCCCATAACGCTCACGCCAGGTGGGATGCCTATTAAAATGGGACGGATGGATCGGCGGCAAGAATATCTATGGGAAGAGTCGTGTCTGGTGCCAGGGCGACGTCAGTCAATGCCGCTGATAATCCCAGATGGACGAGCATTGCCAAACGCTTCTCCATCACCGCTTTCGCAAACACAAACAGTACATCTACAAACTGTCGATGAGCGAAATGACTCGCGGTCCACTTCATCTGCGGAGCCTGTGCGGACGTCGCTCGATTCAATCAGCAGAAGTCGGTCGAGCACGGTCTCTATGCCCAGCAATACCGAGCTGCAGGACATTTCCGATACTTCGTCGAAGAGTAGTCAAGCAAGGAGAATAATGAGGGGTCTGCCAGAAATGAGGATCCTGGGCCCGCAGATCAAAGCTCAAAGGCCATCGCGGGCTAGCAGAACATGGAGTGAGCCATTCGAGGCGGTCACTGCGGTTGTGGAGGAAAAGACCCGTCGGAATGCACTTACGAGGCCAAAACCCGTCACTATCGTCTCTAGTCCTCAGCTGCCATTGTCCAAGCCTCGCCGCAAACTGAGGTCCTCCACCAGTGTTCGCACCCGCTTTGTCGAGGGATCAGACTCGCCCGCCGCAAGCCCGGTGGAACCTCACATACCCGGTGCGTATCCTCAGATATTTGATCACCCGTATACTCCGACAGCGCCAGAGGTGCCATCGCCAACAGAAGACTCGGCGGCCGATGATCGTATCTTGAGCCAGCAAGTGACCTACAAGTACACTTCCTACGCCGAGCCGCCCCGGCCTGTGGCGAAATCTCCTGGAAAAGGTAGACCCAGTCTGTTCAAATCCATCAGCAGGGATTTTCTCCGATTCATGGACGTTACAGCCAAACAGGACTATGGCGACAGAGGACACTCCCCTGCTCATAGCTCTCAGCCGTCGACGCCTTCTGGTCCCTTTCCATCCACGCCAACCGATGACGAAGAAACTGGACGAAAGAAGAAGCAGCAGCGGCTTCGACGCTGGCTCTCTTGCGTGAGTCTCAACCCAGTCGCTGATGAGGACATTCCGATTGTGCCAAACCCCACTCCAGCAATTGAGGTGCTAAAACCCTCTCCGGCAATCGAGGTTCCTCGCAATACAATGGCAGTTGTACCTGCAAAAACAGCCTTGAGGAAGAGATCATCAACGCCCGTTTTCCCCGGCCTCCGGCGAGTATCGACACCTCCCATGTGCACGAAAGGCGGCAAGCTTCAGGGGTACTTCTTCGACTTTAAACCGCCCGAGGACGAACAGGAGAAGCTCAGCAGATCTCCCACTTCGCCATCTTCTCCTTACGGAGGAAGCACTACTTATACACCGGGATCTGTCATGACCTCAGTGACTCGTCGTGCGGAGAGGGACTGGTTCCGGATACGAATGGACGAGAGCATGGCAGAGGATG
>Ga0073774_1000439_pt1 | contig 10840 bp, 6 predicted proteins | sample InSIn5gowninarea_FD_77487 | JGI IMG/M metagenome (GOLD analysis project Ga0073774, IMG submission 77487) | Clean room microbial communities from NASA Spacecraft Assembly Facility at Jet Propulsion Laboratory, Pasadena, California, USA -... ... | reverse complement strand
GTACTATGACAGCGAGGAGCAAAACGCAAAAAGACCAAGTAAAAAAAAACCCAGGTATATAGCAAACGCCGAACAAAAAAGTGATTCTTCCCCGAACAAAACGAAGCCGAGTGTCTTCTTTCCTCTTGCCGTCCTCCATTCCAATCAATTAATCAGGGTGACCAAAAAAAAAATTGAACGGAAAGAGGTAGAGAAATAGGAGAAGATAAGAAAAAAAATGAAATAAGACAGATCAGATGAAATGAAATGAAATGAAACAACGAAAAAAAGGTCTATCTGGATCATGCAGGCGATGGCAACCAAGCAGGCCAAAGAGCAAAGTTAGCGCTGGGGATAAAGCATGTCATAGCATGGCATAGCATAGCATAATAGAGACAGAGGATGATGATGATGATGAGAACCTCCGTATGAGTACGGAGGCCGTGTAAGGTACGTGAACAACATGACTGAACATGAATAAGAGGGCGACACCGTGCAATGCAAACCGAAAAGCAGATGCTGTATGGGACATGATGATGTAGGAGGGAGGATTTGAGTAAATCAGTAGGTAGGCGGAGATGGTTGAGAATGTATGGTATGCATGCGTGCTTTTCTTTTCGACTTTTGGGATTGAGACATGGTGACCCTTTTGGTTCGTTTTCGTTTTCCGTTTTCTCGGTTTTCGTCGCATCGTTGCGTTGCGAGATACATAGCATGGTACGTACGTCGTGGGCGTACGCAGTTGTGTGGCTCGGTGGAACCTCGATGACCAATGTGGCGACTGGCGAGAGGGTAACGGCGCGCTTAGAACGGGAATCCGCCAGGGAACCCGCGGGACTGACCACCTCCGCCGAAGGGGTTGCCGCCGCCGGCGTGGGCGAAGCCGCCACCGCCGCCGTTCATCATGTTGAAGAGAACACTCGGGTCGATGTTGATGTGCGTGCCGCCCATTCCACCCATACCTCCCATTCCTCCCATACCGCCCATGCCTCCCATGCCGCCAAAGCCGCCGCGGGAGAACATGTCGGCTGGGTCGATGAGGTCGTCGCCGTTATCGTAGGAAGCGCGTTTCCTGTGGTCGATTGTTAGTTTCATGTGTACAATGGTCGACGAAGATATGAAAGGGGGACATACTGAGGATCGATCAGAGTCTCGTAGGCTTCACCAATTTCCTTAAACTTCTCATCGCCTGCTGCGCCGTCGCGGTTCTTGTCGGGGTGGTACTGGATAGCCAGCTTGCGGTAGGCCTTCTTGAGCTCTGTCTCCGTGGCGTCCTTGCTGACGCCTAGGATCTTGTAATAGTCTTTGCGCTGCGCCTTCTTGAGCTCAAACTCTGCGCGGCGAATGTCCTCCGCGATACCCTTCTCAGCGGGGTTCGCCTCAGCAACAGCCTTGTAGTCCTGCACGGCCTCTTCCCAGTTACCGGCGCCACCGTGGGCCTTGGCACGCATCTTCTGGGCCTTGGAGTATGTAGGGTCAAGCCGGAGGGCTTCCGTGCAGTCGTTGATGGCATTGTCGTACTCCTTTAGGTTGATGTAGGCCTGAGCACGGTTCTGCAGAATCTTGGCGTTCATGTCCTTGTTGGCGGGGTCCACGCTGAGGGCTTCGGTGTACAGCTCAATCGCCTTGCGGTAGTCCTTGGTCTTGAAGGCGGTGTTGCCCTCTTCCTTTGTCCGGACGAGCTTCTGAACCATTCGCAGAAGTTTGATAGCCGACTTCATATCGGGATCCAGCCCGAGGCAGAGCTTGAGAGACTTGAGCGCCTGGTCCGTCTCACCGAGGCCGTAGTAGGCCCGTGCGCGGATGAGAAGCGCATCGGGATCCTGGTTGTTTTCTCGGAGCAAGTTGATGGCAATATCCTGGGCCTTGCCGAAAGAGTTACCCGTGGCCATCTTCAACTGCGCCTCGGCCGCCATCAGCGTCCACGCACGGGGCTCCTTCACGCCGGGCCCAAGATACTGTCGCGCCTGTTCGATGCAGAACACCACCATGGACACGCCGCGGTCTTCTGCCAGAGTCTCCTTTGCCTGGTTGAGGAAGCGCAGCATCTTCTCCGGGTTCTGTCGGTCTGCCGCGGATGCGGGTGGTTGGATGCGGTCAAGGACTTCGAGGGCTTCGGCGGGGCGACCCAGCCCCGTCAGGATGCGGGCCAGCCTGTGCAGAATCTTGGGATTGCCGGGATCCAGCTCGTTTGCGCGTTCTGCGTCCTCAAGGGCATCGTAGTATCGGTGGGCGGCCAGGTTCGCCGCAGCGCGGTTTGATCGGTAGATTGATGAGTTGGGGTTTAGATCGATGGCTTTCTCTACGTCAATCACAGATTCAAAAAAAAGAAAAGGAATCAAACAGAAAGCAAACCTTTGGTGAACTCCTCAATAGCGCGGTTGTAGTTTCCGTCCTTGAATAGCTTGTTTCCGGCCAGCTTGAAATTGTCGGCTTCATCCGAGGTACCATTGGACCGATGAGGTGGCGGGGTCGGACTCTTCTGGTGAGGCTGTTCGGGGGCGGCCTGGGCCGGAGAGGAAGGAGTGTCGAGGTCCATGGACCTGCGGGGGTCAGCAGCAGCGGCGGCGGCCATGGCTGACAGGCGACGGAGCTCGTCGGGCGGGAGATTGAGCGGGTGCGAGTTGGGATCGTGAGAGCGGCGATGCGGGTAGCGGGGACGGGATGAAGGCGAGTTGGTGGAGGGGTTGGAGGAGGAGCGAGAGTGGGATTTGGAGGGGCAGGAAGAAGAAGAGGAGGGCTTCTTGTGCGAAGAAGACTTTGTAGGAGATTTCGGGGATTGAGGCGACGCAGACTGAGATTTGGAGCGAGAGAAGAAGAAATGGGCCATTTTCAATCGGGGGGAGCTCAGCCGCTGATTGGCGGGGCCGATCGAAGAAGAACGAAGGCGGTGGAATTATTTTTTTTATTCGTTCCAAAGAGTTCAAAGACCAAAGGGCAAACGGTTCAACAAGGAAGCAGAAACATCACAAAGAGAGGGAAAGGAAAGAAAACAAAGACTCGAGTCGAGTCTTCTTCAACAATACCGCTGAGCTGTCAAAAGAATCTCATCGAACTCCGATAGTCGCCCCGGCCGGCGTTGAGAGGACGAGAATTCGAGAGGCTGGCGCTTAGCGTGTGCTCTCCCTGCTCACCAGCAGGCCTCGTCTGCCTCGTCTGCCGCTCCTATAGGTAAATCCTACGCGTGCCTATCATCCTGGGCACCTGCAGATATGTGATCTCCCGACGAATCGTCGTCTTGCCTCATCGGCTGTCTTGAATTTGTGGGCATATCCGAGTCCAAGTCGGCGCTGAAGAGTCTCTGCCCCCACGCTCTGGGAGTTCAGATTGGCAGCACCCCAGCAGTTCGTGTGTGGAGATAATTTTTTTTCAGTGTCAATGCGTCCCGTCATGACTCTTTCTGACATCAGGGTCCAACGGGGAGGCCAATTTCCTGCTTATGCTAGCTTGTATCGGACGCCGTGTTGGGCACTCAAACAATGTATCACAACACCGGCTGGCTTACTCTGGACCCAGTCGGAACTAACCCAACCTTACAGGACATACAGGCAAGCAATCATGACTCACTTCCTAGACAATTAGAATGCTTTAAGATTCATTGAGGTATCTTGAGCTAAATAATGCACCGGAGTAATAAGGTCTGCCGAACGCTAATCAGTCAGTCAGATATATATACAAAAACGAATATAGTAGATGCCCCAGGCATCCAATGAACCTGCCATCAATACCCAACGCCTTAGATGCGAGCGAATGTATTATTCCCATCGTCAATTATAGCAATTCAAGCAGCATTTTTCGCCACTTGCCTCGTGGTGCGAGTCTCAGTATAGCTCGAGTAGGCTATACTCTCAAATTGCACCTCGGAACCCACCATTATGTAACCCTCCTCCCAACCGCTGACCACCTCGACTCCCGGATTTGTTGTACTTCCTCACGCGGCACCCTGCGCACAGCCGGCAGAATCGGTCCTAGCGGCCGATCAAAGATATGCTGCTCATATGGCGGCGGCAGATCTTCGGGATCGTTGATATCACCCCAGAACTCCGTTATCGACGTCGAAGAACTCAGTTCCATTGACCGTGAATGCGACGATGTACTCGGCACGCCTGTTCTAGTCGCAAAACTTGGATTCGGAACTGGGGCTAATGAGGGATGGGAGCGGTAATGCGGGTGAAGGTGGTGAGGTGGCGTTAATGTTGAAGGAGGTGTTGTGCGTGTTGTAAGGATCCAGATCTGCTCGCTTTCAACCCAGACGAGTTGGTGGGGGGTGGATAGGCTGCTTGAATGGGGCCGAGTGATGGATCGCGTTGGTTGTGGTGAGGATATGGCTGTTGAAAGACCGGCGCTGGTGTTGGTGTGTGTATTCAGATTGCTCGCCGTTGATGGTCTATATGAAGCTGCATGACTAGACGGTTCAGCCGGATGTGATCTCGGCGCGGTTGTTACATGGTTGCTGGCGCTGCTAGAGTCCGGATGCATACTTTGCCAGAAGCCATTGGACGAAATGTTTGGGTACTTGCTGCGGGGAGGGATTGCGCTCGTGGAGGCGGGCCGAGGCGGAAGATCCCAACTGTTCGAGTCTAGCGGGCTCACTGGGCTTGTGACATCCTCAAGGCGAATGTGAGGGACGCTGTGTGTGCTTAAGGCTGGACTGGAGAACCTGCTATCGAGCATCGGCGGGCCTTCGAGGGAGGAGAGATCCATTTGGACGGTGATTGCGAGCATCAACTGTAGTACCAGGCAGTGGAGAGAAGAGCCAAGAGGAACGACTGTAGCAGCAAGGGTTTCTCCAGCGATATATAGAGGAGGGGACCGAGGAGTGGCGCGAGTACGAGGTGAACCGACAATCGACGATACCCAGTACCAAAAATAAGGTGCGAATACGATCGAAAGTGGATCGCCACACGAGATAAGTCGATCACTCGTGGGAAGGTTCAAGGGAGAGTGTACAGTGGATAGCAAAGACGGGGAAGAGCGATGGCATGGCATGGCCATGCCAGGGGTTTCAGGTAATATTTATCAATGGTTCAATAGCAAAATGGGCTGCCCGAGGCGGTGCTTTGCATCCTTTGACCCTGACGACAAAGGGAGCAACTTCTCCATAAAGGACCCGTCACGCAACAGGGCTAGCCAATACTGCGCCGACTTATGGAGTACCTGTTAGGGGAAGTGCACCGATCGAATGCCAAATCGTCGTATGAATGTACCTATGGGGTTTTTGGAGTCTGGCGACGTTGATACATAAGCCGGGTCTCAGCGAAACGGGTCAAGAATGGAGAGGTTAAGGGAAAAGGCAAAGTGAAATGGTGATTTTGCCCCGCCGAAGCAAGACCAAATGACTAGAGCCAACACTTGGCCCCAAATCCTTTCAGGCCCATAAGGGAGGTTGCCTGAAGGAGATGAGCATGGGAGACTTCCACATGGCAGTGTGATTGATGTGGAAGATAGTTATTCTTTCATCTTTGTTCTCCCCATGTCACGCGTAAGAGCGGAAGAAGAACACGAGGAACAGCTTCGGCTATCTCGCAAGACCCAATGGCGGAGTCGCAAGCAGCATGGTCGAGAGTCTGCAGCGGGAGAACCCAAGCGCTGGGGGCGAAATGGGTTCCTGACTTGGCAATTGGGGCCAATCCATTGTTTGCGCGGTTGGGAATCGGACGAGGTTGATGTTGTTGGAAACAAAGAGGAGTCGCAAAAGCGCAGCAAACACTGCCACGCCTTGGCTCTATATTTGTTTAGCGCAACCGCGCCATCGCCCTGTTTCGGGTTATCTGTTCATAATGGTGAGATACAAAATGGACTCAAAGTTCTTATGACACCTGTCTTGTTCTATTCCGGACTTTGTTATTGTCGTTGTTGTGCTCCCCGTGTCAGGATAAAAATATCTAGGTCGGAGTTACGAGCTTCCCGATGCAGTAGTCAATTGCGAGCCCAGGGACCATACATACCATATATTCAGCCCTAAACCCTGCATGATGTAATAATAGAACATGGAGAACAGTTACAGAACGCCGTATCCTCGCTCACTCATCTGCTCAGCAATTGATGATCGGCCTTCGAAGACGAATACGCTCAGGTTACCCCAGCAAGCAAATGACGGGAACGCTAAAAGAAATCTTGCAGGTGAGATTGAGATAAGCCTGGCGCAGCCGCGCAGGAATTAAGGGTATTGAAATAAGCAGGACGTGGTATGGTATCATCTAGAAGCGAAACAACCTATCACGACCGAGTGGCAGGGATGACAGCTCTCGACCAAGTTGATTTGCATTCCGTCCGTCAGCCACAGGATGCACCCCAGGTATGTCACTATGTATGTGGACGGGAAGGATGGCTTTCCTGTCGTACCATTCCAGACAGAGCCTACTTGAGTGTTCAGATACAGTTTGCAAAAATTGATCTTCAGTTTCAGTGATTAAGATTAGATACTAGTAGATATTACTTCGAAGAAATTGACCAGGATGTGAACGGCGTTCATGGTTTACATTAAATCGTATCCAGCCACCAAGACTGAGCTTCACAAGAACTCCGAAGCAATAAGCCGGCAAGCCAAAAACATGTATCAAGAAAGCGAGAAAATGAAGGATCAATAATATATGACTGAAGAATCAGAATCGGATTACTTCTCTCCCCGAACCACAACTAAACTCTTAACTGCAACACCCATGAATCCCCCCGTTTCATCATCATATACCCACGGTAGACAATCCGTCCATCGCGAACGCTGAGAATCAAGAGTGATCCAGGGCTATACTATTGACATGAAGTGAAAAAAATCTATGCCAGGAAGATAGCAGCGACGGCGGCGGCGCCAGCGAAGCCAAAGGAGTTGGTGATAGCGTTGGCGGCACCGGTGAAAGCGGGAGGAGAGGGAGAAGGACTGGTACTGTTAGAACTCGAACTGAAGCTTGCATCTGATATTGACAACTTACGTAGCGCTGCCGGTAGGAGCAACGGAGGTAGGGACCACCGGGATGACGGGCTTGGAGGTGGCAGGAGCGGTGGGGGTAATGGTGATGGTAGAGTAGGTGACGGTGGGGATGCAGGTGGTCACAGGGATGACGGAGATGCTCTCGGAGGGGACCTCAGGCTCAGGGGCGGGGACCTCAGGAACGCTGGGGGTCTCGACCGGGGGGGCCGGAGCGCTGGTGGGAATGACGGGGCTGCTCTCGGTAGGGATAGCAGTGGGCGCGGTGGTGCTGCTGCCGGGGCAGTCAGTCACGGTGGGAGCGCAGGAGGTGATGGTGACCTCCTCGGTCTGGTAGATGGTCTCGATGTCACCACCAGGGAGAGCAACGGCAAGGCCGGCGAAGAGAGCAACAGCAGCAGCGGAGAAACGCATTTTGATTGATGTGTTGGTGCGAAGAAAAAACCGTCAAGGTAGTTTGTTGTGGAGGGTGGAACACGTAAAGTGTTGTTGTAAAGAGTGTGGTTAGTTGGTAAAAGACTGGACGACCGAAGTCAAGCTGTGTGAATGCTTCAAGCAGGAACGAAGTCTGGGCTTAGAGAAGAAGAAAACAGAGGGAGAGGACGGGGGCGACTGGGGCCTTTGTATCGTGTGGGAGATTAGTTGGGAGATCGCTTCAGGGACGCAATCGGGAAAGGAGACAAGCGAGTGGGGGGGAGGGGGCGTCGCAGCGGTGTATTCAGCATGGAAGTTGCGCGCTGCTCAACCCCTGAATAAACCCAAATAACGGTGCAATCGTCTCGTGCGCTCAATGCCGCTCACTGTGGTTGGTGGAGCTGGGATTGTCGCGGCACAACTACTGGACTGCTAGCGACTAGTCCAGCTATTAGCTGGCCACTCCAACGATTGTTTTTCTGTTTCCTGTTCCTCCGAACCAGAGTCTGGATGTTGATCTTTGGCCAAATAGATTGGCCTTGCGCTCTGACTGGCTGTTTGGAGCGGGTATTGGCACCGCGTCTTCTCGCCTGAGCGGCTTGACTTCTTCCTCGCTGATCGGACTGCGCCGGCCTCGACGAGCCTGCGCAGGACAGGGCGGCAAGAAACGCCTCTCAGCAGTGGACTCGACGCAATGACACAATGTCACAGTGCCAGCCGATATTGTGAGTGGCTCTGGTATCCTCCGATCCTGATCCTCTTATTTTCAGGGGAAAACAAACGTTGTGCATGGAAGTCTTGGCGCCTGTTTCATCCTGCTGTTTGGGCAAATCAGCGGCATCTCAGCGGAGACTGCAGCTCCGTTCCTGACGCCATTCATCGGCCTGTCTCCACTGGTAGCCCACTCTTGGTTTTGCCATCCTCCCGGTTGACCAACCATGCTGTGACAGACACCAGCGGTCCACTTTACCCCTGGCTTGCTCGCCTGCCATTTTTATCATGGATAAACTGGGGCGCTAAACACAACAATTGTAAGGTGTGAATCCAAGTCAGCTTGAGCGCAAACGCGGTTATTATGAAAAAAATAGACCGAGAAGAAACCGGAAACAGCGCCGACAAACCGTCATTTCCACACGGGAGAGGGATTATACGGGGCGGGGGAAAATGCGGACTGAGCCCGCTTTTATCCAGATTCCATCCAACCCCTCGTTTCTTCCCATGGAACTCCAAGTTGAAGGCTGAAGTCACAAGTCATGCCTTAAGTGAGGACTTCGAAACAGTCAGCCTTGAGCTCCTGCAGAGGTATATGCGCGGCGGAAACGCGGCCCTCGGCTCGGAAGGAAATTCGCTCAAATCTGAGGCAGAAGGAGCGGTAGGGAGATGGACGCCATCAGAGTTTCATGCATATTAGTACGCCGGCTGCCATGATAGAATCACAGCCTTGGCGATTGGCCAGACAGGTCTTGATGCGCCATCCTTCCGTATAGATTGCTTAATTAAAGCTTAGTGGGAAACCTGGGCCTTCTCTTCGTTTCCCGTTTTGCAACGCCCGAGACAAAGATAAGAAAGTCGGCAACACCCGCCTTTCTTTTGCTCCAGAATTATTCAGAATTCCTGGCTCGCAGCTGAGCGCGTTGTGAGTGTGAGATTTGAAGCAGGTGGTATACATCGGTGTAATCTAGCGGCCGACCGGCCATGGCGTTTGCCTCGGAGACGCTCCAAACAGGATCGGCTATTCTCGCTGAGAGCGCCATGGAACCAAGAGAGTTGTCCACGTTCAGTTTGGCTTTTTCCGTCCTCAATTAATGCTGAGCGATCACTCTTGGCGGAAGTATTTCCCCGATGAGCGGCTACCGACCACGGTTCTAGACGGGGTTCTACTCCAGAGTCAGGGGCAATGAACTGTCGATGAACTGTTTCCAAATGATCGTTAAATCGTTCTCACGCCGCGCCAGTTCGTTGTTAACTCGAAGCGGTAGCCGACTAGAGCAACATGTGGCGGTGATTTGGGCGAAGGAAAGATAAGCAAGGTCCACCGATTCTCAGGGGAAGGGTTCGGTTTTTGGTCAAAGAGTTCTGCAATATGGTACCAACTCCCGATCCCACGGCGGGTTAAGACCCAAGTCCACTTCCTTCTCAAGAAGGAACTTGGAGGTCCGGATAGTGGTGGACAGTGGACACCAGTTCTCGAGGTCCGTTATTCTTAGAAACCGGCAACTCATCGTCGACAATTAATGTCGTCGTCGAGTCCAGACTTTGAACTTGAGGACTGACGATGTGTCGGTAAAGGAGAAGGGCTGGCCGAGACCATCACCTCTGCAGTTTTCTCTGACCAGCGCTCTCTCCTGAGCCCGAAACCTTCATCCTCCAACTGCAAGTTGAATCATATTTCCCATCGCATGTCGCTGTCTTGGATCTATTCTGGACGCCGAGTCTGGCATCAAGGAACAGGCGAAATGATCGGAGAGTGTGGGGATCGCACAAGATGATCGGCCACCGCCGCGCGTCTATGCCCACTCTTCGCCTTCTCGATAGATAGTCAGCAGAGCGATGGATTGTATACAAGAAAGGAGTTGCCGTCTCACCGACAACAAAGCATCGGAGTTTTTACCTGAGCAAATCGATTCGAATTCACCTTAAACGGAAGGCATCTGAAGCTGCAGTGGGAGTCGCAAGGAACGACACCGCGGCCACGCGACTCAAGAAGGACGAGCAGTTTGGATCAGGAACCGATGGATTCGGATGAAATCAGATTGTCAGACGTCACTCTGGATTGTTCCATTTCTCGAACAGAATCACATCATCGTTGCGATTGATCTTGTTCGCGATGTGGTCAGTACGGAGTACTAGTGATCGCGAGCATCCGCTAGCGACCCTCGGCAGGAATCGATGCTGCGTCAGCTGGAGTCCCGGATTGCAGGTGCTTGGCCTGGCAAGGCTGACTCCGGGTCTGCCATGTCATGCTCAGCGCGGTCCAAGCGCTTGTTCAACTTCTGTTTCACTGTTTGTGGCATACTTTGTCTCTTAACACGCGCTTCGCTATCGCTGCACTCTGGTACCTGAGTATAGCTCTTCTGTACAACCCCGTAGACCACAGCAGACCGTCTTTGATAATTATAGAAAGTGGTGCTCGAGAATGAGGCGCAGGCGAGTGGGGGTGGATGTCAAGCCACACTTGCGAGACTTCCCAAGTGAAACTCGCTCAGCTTGGGCTTGGTGTCTCAGAATGAAGGCTTGAATATGGAGACAGCCCAGAGTGATTCTGCTCGAGATGAAATCATCGAAAGAGTTTGATGGATGCCTAGCGATGCCTTAGCGAGCCGGGTGCTGGCCTCAAAGAGTCAAGAGCTCCAACATTCCAGCACTCTGCAATCCACAAGTTAAGCGCCGACTGTCTGGTAACCGTTGAACCTCATTTGTAGTCCAGCTTGGTCTTCTTGCATGAGACTAGCCAACGACGAAATAAGCCCATTCCAGAAGGTTTGCAGGGCATCGCCGGCTTAACCGCCTGACTGAACGGCC
>Ga0073774_1000437_pt1 | contig 10876 bp, 16 predicted proteins | sample InSIn5gowninarea_FD_77487 | JGI IMG/M metagenome (GOLD analysis project Ga0073774, IMG submission 77487) | Clean room microbial communities from NASA Spacecraft Assembly Facility at Jet Propulsion Laboratory, Pasadena, California, USA -... ... | reverse complement strand
TCTACCATCTTAGACTGATAATCTTAGTTTGACCTTTAGTTTCATAATATTATTCCTTAGTTTTTCTCAACTTCTTCTTTAGTAAATCATTTTTCTTTTTGAGTTTCTCTAGTTCATCTAAGGAACAAATTAGTTCGCCTTCAAGTTTTCCCTCTAATTCATTGCCAAATTCTTCAAGATTTATATCTTCATTATCAATTTATTCATCTATGTCCATAAAATGAACATCATCTATGCTACTATCATCTTGATCAGATGAGTTGCTATCACCATTTGCATATAGCTTTTTATTTTTCTTGTAATGCTTATTTTCTCTTCATTGTTGCTATTCTTTTTGTTTCTTATAGAGTCAAAGTCTTCTCTCTTAATTTTTTATAAATACATTTAGTATAAAATTCCCTACTCTATCATAGGAAAAAGACTTAAAAGAGAGTTTATCTTTGTACTTGTTAGATCCTTTCTTGAGCTTCCTAACAAAGTTTGCTTCTTCTACATTTGATTCTTCATCATATGAGTCAGTTGTTTTGTTTCCTTTTCAGATTCTCCTTTCTGTTGCTTTGAATGATGCTTCATGCTTTGATGGATTTTCTTGTTCAATCATCATTTCATAGGCTATTAGGATTCCATGCAGCTCATCCATTTTAAAATTTTTTACATTACTAGATTCTTTTATAACTGAAACTTTATGATCAATTTTTAGTGGAAGATACTTAGTACTTTTTGAAAAACCAAAAATTCATGGATCTGTTCACAAAGTCCTATTAGATGCTTTAGGGTTAGACCCAGGTGTTCTTCTACTACACAACAACAAACCCCTTAATCACTGGCCCTTTCGGCAGCAAGCTGCGAAGCAACCTGCAGTCTCACCCAAAGTGACTGATGGGGGAATAGAGAAGCAGGTTTCTCTGTTCAAAGGGTTTTGGTTTCCTGAGATAGAATCTCTACTGTGCATCTATCAAATAGATCTTAGATCCTCGTAGTATTCTAATACAAATATATGCTTATAAATTGTTACTATCTAACTACGCACTGGCTATAACTGTAAAAGCTTCACATTCATGCATAAATACTTAACTGTAATCCAAACCCTTAAGATGATTAGGTATTTTCCAGATATCTCATTTAACCATACACATAAGAATAAACATAACACAAATAACACAATACACTAGTATATACATGGTTCACTACCAAGAGGAAAGCTACGGAACTTTGTCTATATTATATTCAGTAAAGGGGAAATACAAAGTTCCTACTGCACACCGCTTCATAGACTCTCTCTTCTTTCTCAGAGCCTCTATACACCAAATAGCCATATCGCTCTCTTCTTTCTCTCTCAATGATCAATACATTTTCCCATAAGATATGAAAGAACAAAAGGCTTATGCAAGGATCTGGCCTTATGTCAATACAATACAAAACCGTAAGAAATCTTTCCCTTTACCATCTACTCTTTATTTATAATGTGACTTAGGTCACTTAGGTTACATTCATGTGGGCCTAAAGCCCCGCATCCCCAAAACCCATTACAAAATAGACCCAAACCCTTTACGAAATCGGGTTAAAAACCATTTTAATCTTCGGCTTTCATGCTATGTTGACCACTATGTGCCTCACTAGCTCCACAACTTTGCCGAAGATTCTGTGACACTTTCCAAAACTACGCAGCTTATAGAAGTTGTTATCTTGCTCCAACCTGCCCCCAACACTCACTTGTGGCTCATCACCGAGCCACTTGTTGTTGCACATCGCTTCTTCTCTTTATGCTCCTCGATGATCGTATTTGTCTTATCATACCATTCGATGTAAACATCTTGTAGCTTGTTGTGTGCACTATTCATTTCTATGACGCTTCCTCTTACCTATTCCAGAGACTCCTTTGTAACTTTGTCTGCGAGCAAATTACCCATTGCGGTCTGTATCTCCCGGAACTCTACAAGCTTGGTATCTACTTGCAACACTATGTCCACTAGCTCATCCTACCATGGCTGGCTAACTTGCAAGAACTCAGTTTCCTTTTCACGCTGCTTCTGCAATCGAATTTGTAGTTTCTTGCTCTCACCTGACTTGATCATCCGTTGCACTAGTGGGAGGCCCTCCATTTCTTCTTTAAGCCTTGTGATGTCTGCCTCACCCTGATGTATCTCTGCGCACACTTCCTCGATGGTCTCGATATGCTCAATACCCATCCAAGAGGATGTGGTGGTTTCCAGCAAGTGCACAGTCTCCTGAATTCACTGCTCAATTTTTCCACGGATCTCTTCGGCGTCTGCCTTCAGCTGCTCACTCAGTTTCCTTTTCTCTAGCTCCACGATCTTGGCCTTATACTTAGCCTCAACCATGTCCATTCTGATTTCCAGTGCCTGAGTGCACACTACGACCTTCTGTACATTATCCAAAATGGAGGCTTCCGGCTCCAGTTGCATATCTTGGAGTTCAAAGAACAACTCTACAATGACCTTCTTCAAGCTTACCTCTTCCTTCTTTTTATGCAAAACTAGCACAGTTTCCTTTCAATACTTGCTCTGTGCTTTGTCTTTATCCTGCTTAAGCTCATTGTTTTCTTCTTGTAAGCGTTGCTCCCTATCATTGAATTCCTCTACTATCTGTGTCTGAAGGGTACATAAGATTTCTAAGGGAAGCACGACGAGGTCTAGCTATGCGACTCCCTCTTGCAATCCTTCCTGCACACCTGGTCGACATATGTTGATCGGAGTAATTGAAATGAATCGATGTTGATCTCCCTGTGGGTCTAGCACTACGCTATGCACTAGGATTGGGATAGCCACATGCGGTGTATGGCTAACTAGAGTCTTTAGCTCCGTGAGTTGTGCTTCAATTGTTTTCTTCAGTGCCTCCTTTGTGGTTGTGAATGTTGTAATTGGTTCATACATACTATTGCAGACTCTGTCCACAATGGTGTTGAAGTCATCATCGTGCAATAGCGATTGGTATGTCGATTTGGAAAGTCTTGCCTTCTTCCTCGGTGAACTTCCCATGTATATTGTGCTTGGTCTCTTTTCACCGAGTGTCACCTTTCCTTTATCTTTTTCTTTTTCTTTGTCTTTTTCCTAGTCTTTCTCGGCTTTCTTTTCCTTGTCTTCCTTGGGATTATCCTCTGTCGTAGCCCATATCTCTAGCTGGACCTTGATTACCTATTCGATGTCTTCTTGGGTCATTCTATAATACCCAATGTTCTTATCACAACCCTTTTGTGTGCATGTCTACAAATAAATGTAGTGTTGGTCCGCTGCGAAGTGCATGAGTTTTCCATACATGTCCATAACCTTGAGGGTGACACGTGGACTGACGTTGATGGCCTTACATAACTGTTCATAATAATAGTAGAACACCATGTTGTTAGCATCATATTTCTCGACATCTGATGTCACCCATAGGTTCGCAAAGTTATCCCCTTTGAAATTCAAACTGGTGCTCAAGAACAACCCTTGCTTTGGCTCCTTCCAGCCAACAAACCCAACCAAGATCAGGAGCCACATGTAATGGAATGGTTGGTTCTAGTCTTGCGTAGCTCTACAATATTCGTTAAACTAGTTCAGGAGGTACAAGGACCAATTGTACTGTGCACCATCTCTGGTAGCATCTGCGAGCTCAATCGCTGGTCCCGAAACATGGTTCAGCTGACATTTTCATAACACTCGTCCAACCAACAACTAAACAGTGAATCAAAGCACCTTGTCTTCAATCTACACAGCATCATATTCCCACCCTCCTCTTGTCAAAATGTACTTATTAATGAGCTTCACGGCAAGCTTTCTGTCTTGATCTTTGCCCACAAAATGTGTCACGGGGTTTGCACCAGTCTTGTTCAAACCAATGATTCGACGGATCAAGTCGATCGTAATGTCAACCCTACAGTCTAACCATAAGTGTTTGCCATGCACACAAGATAGCTAAACTTTCACAACTGTGTTGATTTAGTTACTACGCCCGAAGTGAGGGATCTGCAGTAGGTTCAGCACCCCTGAAGGCTGAAGCGAGGCTATCCAAACCTGCAGTGTAAGGGCGTCCACCTTTGTCGCAGGGTTCACAGTCATGGGAAGGTACTAGTGCACTTGGAATTGAGGGAATTTTATGTGGTCTAATAGGTTATAGTCCTGGTACTTGAGGTCATTCACGCACCCCAACATCGAACCTTCTTCTTCAACATCCTTCAACATTGGTGACAAAGGCACAAGATAGTTGGCCTTTGCGGATAACATAATTTTTGGTGCCTCGCGCCGTAATGGGCACACGTATGCAGGGAAGAAAGACATTGCCCTACCCTATGGAGTTCTTGCTCGACTAGACCATGTTGGTGTTGAGGCGACTGGAAAAATGTATGACTTGGACTTGTGCCCGACTTCTTAGTTTGTCTCGTCGAAGTGTTCATAACTATGGTCAATCATCCAACCTGAATCTCTTGAAGATGTTTGCCAAAGAATGCTCAGTTGCTCAGGTAGTCTAAAACTCAGTAAATCATGCAAGTAACCCTCTCAGAGCTACAACATGCGCCTTAAATAGCATTTCTCCCAAACTGCCAATGGCTAGCTTCCCGGTCGTTGGTTATGACTGTTAACTATGCTTTTCATACATTTACTTCTTAGGTGACCTTTTCATTAGTGACCGTTAGAGCACCTTTTTCCATTTTTCTAGCCACATCCCAATGGTTGTATGTTGACACCATGCAACATCGTGATATCCCTATGATCTGTAACCATAACTCTTCTTGCTGGATCTAACATCATGTCCCTAACAACACCTATGGCGTAGTTCATTGCACAGAACTGATCTTTACTTTGCAGCATTCGTCTAACTCACAATCCTTCCTTATTACTCAATAGGAGAAATGTTATTGTGCCCTGTCTATCTTAGCCTGCGCTATGTAGCTTGTTTATGTGTGCGATGTCTCTTTCAACTACATTGGACATTTGTACACCTATTCCTCTTGCTTAAGTGGAGAAGTTGGGAGGGCTATCCCTATATAGTTTCAATCAACTCCCATTCACCAGAGTAGGAAGCATGGTTCCATCCAACCTTGCTAAGCTAGGAGCCCCTCCTTCTGTAACATGCCTAACCTGATAAGGCCCTAGCCAATGCATACAAAACTTACCTGGGAACCACGTAAACTTTTTGTCATAGAGGAGAACAAGGTCTCTTGCCTTAATTGCTTTACTCTTAATGTGTCGATCATGCCAGGTCTTTTCTCTATCTTTCTGGACCTGCTGATGGAATCTTGCAACAAATCAATCTTCCTCTAATTCTACCAGGTTCAATAGCCTTTCATGCATTGTTTCTTCATCTGTCGTGTTTGTGAGTGTTGCGATCCCAAGGCTAGGTACAATGTACTCCATGGGCATCACAACCTCTTCTCCATATGCCAATCTAAATGGGGTCTATCCTGTCAACTTCTTACAAGTTGTTCTATAGGCCCATAAGACTACTAGAATCCTTACATCCCAATCATCCCTGTTAGCATTACATACCTTTGTCAGAGCATCCTCCAAAATTTTGTTAAAAGCTTCTACAGTGCAATTTGCCTGAGGGTGATAAGGAGTACTCTTATGATGATAAATTTAGAATTCCTCAGTCAGTAATTGAATAGTCTAGTTCAAAAAGTGTTTTCCTTGATCACTCATTAATATGTGAGGACATCCAAACCTGGTTAGTATGTTTTCAAATATGAACTGCGTGGCTATAGCTACGCTACAGTCTTTCACTGGTGCTACCTCATCCCATCTGGTCAAGTAGTCTGTCGTAGTAATGATATACTTAGCACTTGTTCACTTTCTTGGAGGGGTAATAGGTCCTACAAAGTCAATAGCCCATTTGTCAAATGCTTGCAACATGACCTGTGGTTTTAATGGCATCTCATCTCTTCATGATGGCTTTCCTATTTTGTGGCAGACATCGTAGGTCCTGCAAAATTCCTTTGCATCCTTATGGATTGTAGGCCACCATAGTCCTATAGTCAAAACCTTCTACGTGGAATATTTTCTTGCATAATGTCCTCCTGCAACTCCAGCATGTGCTTCTTCTAAGATCCTGCTTCACTCATGCTCTAAGACATATCTATGTAGTATCTCATCTGGTCCCAACTTGTACAATTGTCTTGCAATAAGTGTAAATTCAGTAGCATGCACCACCAGCTGCATCTTCTGCTGTGTAGTGTATGGCTTTGGTGTTGTCCCAGTAGTTAACAATTGAATGATATCCTGGAAATAGTCATCAACAATCTGTATTGAAAACAACTACGCATCAGGTAGACAATCCTCTAAACTGACAAGCTCCTCTCCTGACTCATGTCTGGACAAATGGTCAGGTTCTACATTTAATCTTCTTGGCTTTACTATGATTTCAAAATCATACTCCTAGAAGAGAAGAAGCCATCTACAAATCTTCCCCCCTAACACTAGCTTGTTGACTAGGTACTTAAGAGCTGAATGGTCAGTAAACATCTTGAAATGGGAACCTAACAAGTAATGTCTGAATTTCTGTAGTGCATAAACCATGGCTAACCCCTCTCTTTCTGTAGTTGTATAGTTCCTTTCTACTGATGATAACTTTCTACTTGCAAAAGCAATAGGGTGGTCAATGGCTCCATCTCCAAGTTGTGCTAAAATAATCCCCAAGGCAATTGAAGTAGCATCTACATGTACATGGAATGGCCTCTTCAAATATGGAAATACCAGGATCATCATAATCACCATTTTCTCTTTTAGGATATCCAAGCTCTTTTGGCACTCCTCAATCCATTCATACTTCACATCACACTTCAATAACTTTTCCATTGGTGTTGTGATCTGTGCATATCCTTTGATAAACTTTCTATAGTATATTGTGTGTCCAAGCGTAGTGCATAGTTGCTTAACTGAAGTAGGTGGAGGTAAATTCACAATAATAGAAATCTTAGCAGGATCCACCATCAACCCTTGTCTGCACACCACGTGTCCCAACAAAATGCCAAAAGGAACACAAAAGATACGCTTTTTCAAATTTAACAAAATCTGGTGCTCTCGGCACTTCACAAGCATGAGTCTCAAGGCCCCAACATGCTTATCCATTAACCCAAATACAGTCTAGTCATCAAAATAAACCTCAAGGAACTTATGAATAAATTCCTTAAATATTGCCACCACTACCCTAGAAAAGATAGCTGGTGCATTCTTTAACCCAAATGGCATGACTGTATACTGGAAAGATCCCCATTATATTGCAAAAATAGTCTTATGTCTATCCTCTTCATGGATTCTGATCTGATGGTAACCTAAAAACCCATCTGTGAAGGAGTAAACTTCCTGTCCTCCTACATTGTCCAGTACCTCATCTGTGAATGGTGTAGGGAAGGGATCATGGATGGATGCATCATTCAACTTTCTCAGGTTTACGAAGATCCTAATTTCTCCTTTAGTCTTTTTATCTTGCACCACCATAGGGCTAACCCCTTCACTTTATTCTATAGGATCAATAATACCTGCTGCGAGCATCTTATCCATCTCCTTCCTGACTTTTTCCTTGTATTTAGGGTTCAACTTGTATGGGCGCTGCTTAACTAGCTTTCCTCCTTCCATCAATGGAATTCTCATGACACCCAAGTCTCCTAGGATGCCTTTCATGTCCTCAAATCTTATGGGGAACAAGTCCTGATATTCTTGCAGTAGATCAACAACTTGTCCAATGGTCTTGTCATCCCAGTAGTCTCCAATAGATGCAAGCTTCAAAGTTGCATTTGTTCCAATGTTAACTTTCTTAATCTTTAGCTTCACAGTGATTTATGGGCATTCTAGAGGTGGTCCTGCAACTGTGTGTGAGCCTTCAAATTTTGGAATATTAATATTCCTTGGATTTTCATCCTCATCTATGGTGAAATTATAATATTCACGTGCATTTTCAACCTGCACTATCCAATCTAGCTGGGCACAGATAGGTAGAGGGTCCTCTGCAATTTTCAAATGTACAATCTCTAAGGCATCATCAATCAGAGGGTGCTCTGACTAATACTCAAAAGTCAGATATAGGTTTTCTCTCAGGGTGTACCAACTTCTAGTACCATGGTGCAATTCAGTCTCCATATACCAGTGTCTTGGATGACTATCCAAGGTATGCACAAACAAGTGTACCCATTCATTAGTGGCCCTGTTCTACCATGCTTCCTCGCAGGCCTGTATGTGTTGTGTTGGGTATGTAAATCCATCATACAGGGAGTCCATACCTCTAGTGTCATTACCAAACCTGACAGTTAGTAACTTGCGACATGTCTCCCAAGTAGTAATTTTTCTTTGATGCGTAGTCCACCACCTTGCAGGTGTGGCTCTTAGTGCAACAGTCAGAGATGGAAGTCTCTTTGAATAGGGAATTTGTGTCTCATAATCCTGAACAAAAGTCTGAATATCTGATGACCCATCAAAAATGAGGATTGTACTTACCTCTGAGCCAATCTAGCAGATTGACTTGGTAATCCTTGCATGTCGTCTTCCTGAGACTTCATATAAGCGTTGTTGCCAATTTTCAAGTCCTTTCTCTAAGTTAGAAATGCAAGAGCTCTCACAACACCAACTCCAAATCCCATCATCAGTTGGGTTCACATAGTTAGCCTACGCAGCTGTCAGCTGGTGTACAACATCAATATTGTAATCTTCTTCCTCTGTTGTGACTAGTTTTTTATATCTAGGTCCCAGTGTTGGGTCTAACGGGCCAGTAACCCAAATGCCATTTCCTTCAAATGACATAGTCTTACTCTTCAAGTTAATTATTGCTTGATTCTCAAATTCCCAATCGATGCCTAACAGTGCGGGGTACGACATACTATCATTGATGATCTCTATGAATTCAAAGTTAACTAAACTGTGCACTCCATTAAGATCAATAGGAACATTGGATAGGCGACCCAAAGGGATAACTCTCTACTAATTGGCTAACCTTAACTAAATGGGAGAAAATGCAAGCTTAGGCTTGGCCATAATTTCCTATGTCTGCTTTGTCATAATATTAACTTCAGAACCCAAATCCAAAACTACTTCATCCATTTCATAAGTTCCAATGACAGCAATGAGTCGCATCTCTCGACCTGTACGAACATACCTGTTGATGTGATTGACTTCTCTATCCACAATAGCTAGAATTATGGATGGATCACAGTAATCAATCAGTCGCTATAATTCTATCTGTGCATTTTCATCTCGAATCAACTTTAAGAAGCTCTATAGAAAATATTTGATATTAGATGCAGGTTCACTCTCCTTGCTAGCTATAAATGTGAAGGGCACTAAACTAGTACTTTCCTTCTAGTCACTACATAGTTCAGTGTCGATCATAGGTCCCTTTCCTTTCACAGATGGTAGATCAGGTATGCAAAACTCCTTACTGGTGTGCACAAATGTCTCCTTAATCTTGTGAAGGTCAATCGTAGGTTGCTTCTCTTCTTCTTTTCGAACCCATGATCTAGTAGGCTTCACTGTACTTTTTCCTTGCTGACCACCAGTCACCATGCCACTGCACATGACCACATTCACAGTTGGGTCCAACGAGCAGTGTTCCTCTCTAATGAATTGGAAATTCTGGTTCTATTGCTTTTCTTGAATTTTGTCTAGCAACACGAGGAACTCTTCAATAGTGTGATTAAAATATTTACAGTAGTTGAAAGTAGTCGTCGGGTTCATGTAGTCCCGTGCGAAGTGACCTTGCTATCCATAGTTATAGCATATTACCAACCCTCGTTCTTGTCCAAATCCTCCTCGACCTCTGCCACGGCCTCTATATCATCCACAACCTCCTCCTCTTCTAGGATCATGTTGCACAACCCCGACAAGGTGATTTTTTTGTTCACTTTGCATTGCGTAGACATCATGTGTTCTTTCCATCATCAAATTTAGTGCACGACAGTGGCTATCATCATGGCCTACTAAAGAATAGAAAGTGTAGTACAAATTCTTAGGGGTCTTAGTGTACATTTGTAACATATGGCAATCCTGAGGTCGGTGACCCGATTGTCTACAGATTTCACACCATAGTCCTCTTGTCTATGGTAGTGGATTCAGTGTGCCACTCGCAAGGTACTCTATGAAGACCGGGCAGTGTTCCTTCGAGTGTCCCTCAGTTCCGCATCTAGTGCACCACACTTCTTCATGTACCTCCTTTCCTTTCTTCAAGCTTTGTGGTTTGAGTGTGATGTTAACCAATTGTTTCTGGAGTTGATCCATTCCCATCGTTGATTGAGATAACGACAAAGCTTCCAACCTTATTGCTATCTCTAGAGCTTCACTCTACGAAGTTACCTTTTGTTGCATAAGTGGTAGCCGAATGTGAGGTAATAGCACGATAATAAACCATTCTTGATGTTGATGCGGTGGGAACTCAAAGTTTACTTGTCCAAGCAATGTTTTGAATCTTTGGTCAAAATCCCATACTGACTCATGTGGTAGCTGCTTGATTTCCTTCAGCTCGATGATACATTGTGACTCAGATTTGGGCTTCTTGAATTCTTTTTTCAATTCATCCTTGATTTCCTTGATAATCCTTGGCTATTGCGTACTAGCAGAAAACTTCATAAACCAAGTGAGGGCTCTGTCCCTAAATGTTGTAGTTAACTACGCTCTCTTAATATCATCATTTTGCACCTGCTTGATATTCCATTCTGCTTCACAAATAAATAAATGTTGCTCAGGGTCTTCTGCTCTAGTGCCCCAAAAAATAGGCATCTTAATATCATCACCCATTATGTCAATGTGTAAGGGAGGATTCTGCTGTGCACTCGAAGGATTGGTCTGGTTCTATTGCACATTGGAAGGGTTTGCCTAGCCACCACCAGGTGTCTGTGGTGTTCTTACAGGGCCTCCCTGGCTACTTCCAGCCAAGGTATTCTGCTCAGGTGGCAAAG
>Ga0073774_1000435_pt1 | contig 10904 bp, 7 predicted proteins | sample InSIn5gowninarea_FD_77487 | JGI IMG/M metagenome (GOLD analysis project Ga0073774, IMG submission 77487) | Clean room microbial communities from NASA Spacecraft Assembly Facility at Jet Propulsion Laboratory, Pasadena, California, USA -... ... | reverse complement strand
TGATATATGGCAGCTCCAGCTTTGTGGTTAGAGAAAAAGGAGTGTATCACAAGCAAATATTGGAGGAGCTGACTCAATTAGGTTATATTGTGCATCAGGAAGGAAAGGGTGAAGCGTGAACTTTTGTAGACCAAGAATCTGCAAATTTTATGCTTTCTACAAGAGGTATGTGCACCCTTTTGAACTCTGCAATTCCCTTATCAATTTTTTTTCCTGCATGTAACTGTTAGGGTGCTGATTGCGAAGGTTGTAAACGAAGGAGGGGATGGAGATAGGAAAGCCGGATTCCAGGAATCACCTGTGGACCATTGTCATCAGGATGTAGGCTGGACGGTGTGTGCAGGGTTGATCTTGAGAGAATGAAGATGAGGTTTGGTGCCCTTCTTTGGTTTCAGACTTCCAGGCATGTGATTGCCTGATAGCAGTTGCTTGCCTTGAATCACTACGAGTAGTGATTGTTATATTACAACATTGATTATTGCTTCTATTCATTTTCAGTTCTTATAAACATATTTGATGTCGATTCTCAGTTTAATGATTTGTTTTTTCCAATGATGTTGGAGCTCTTTGCTGCTACACATTTCTCCTTCTTAAAGGCTGACGATTTCTTGTTCAATCATGATGAGTTCTTGTGAATTCCTGATCTTGAATTCCTGATCCACTGGTCTATATCCAGTTCTTGTGAAATCATGTCATTCCTTATGTAATCTTGTACCGATGTCCAACTCTGAATTCCTGATCCAATGGTCTATATCATGGCTGACTGTTGTATTGCATGTTTTCATAGAGTGGCAGGACTTATGTTTGAGAACTACAAAGTGTCAGCACTCTTCCTAGCGAAAAATGCAGTATGTCTCTGTCCCAATCAATTCTTGTGGATTTTGTAATGCAATATATGTAGGTCCTTTTGACTTGTTAATTTTAGTAGCATTAAGTATCTCAATGTGATATTCTTATCCGACTCACATTTTTCCTCTCAGTAATGATTAGATTGATTCAAATTTCACTTGATGCTTATACTGACCAAAGAATGAACACATGCCACGCATATTATGCCCCTCTATTAGTAGAATCTTGGAATAAGCATGGATTTGGTTTTTTTATTTAAAAACATAACCATGGTAGTCATGGTTTTTTTAATTTCTCTAAAAGCTTGCTACTAAAAATATTATTATGCATATTTTCCCTAAAAAATATTGCTGAAACATTATGGCATTGTTCAGACTTCAGAGTTCATATTTTAGGTTCTCTGAACCGATTCTATCTGAATGTGTATCAATGTAGCATTTAGTTTACACAATATTTTTCCATCATATCGATCATCATTGTACCATTTAGATTACACAACAATTTCCTATCAGATCAATTTTACTTGTAAAATTCCTTCAATCTACATTCTATCGGCACTTTTTCTTTCCCCTTATCATACTAATGTAGTACCAAGACAAATATATATATATATATTTAGAGTATAAATGACTGGTCCTCGATACTTTGAGTAGATATGGGAAGTTGTGAGTCTAATTGATATCTCCGAATGTTTTTGGCTTTTCAGAAGCACAAAAGCACAAAGACCTATATTCTGAGTTGCGGCATGTGTCTGCCCTCATGTGTTGGTTTCCTGTAGTAGTGGTGTATTTTTCTCATCACGACATTTTCCTTGGTTCTGGATTGGAACAGACCAGCAGAATGGCGAGGCTCTCCCTTTCCTGTATTATCATTTTATCTTTCAAATCTTCAGATGGAGTCATTTCCCCAACTAATGATGTCTCACTTTAAAATGATTCACTAACAGAACTGCATATATAGAGCTAGCTTTAAGAAAATAGTACCATGTGTTATATATTATCGTGCAAATATGAAACATAGCTTTGTTTTGTATAAACTTACATTTTTTATAAATCTGCATTTTTGTATTATATAGACCTGCGTGGCTGCATTTTCACTGTGCCCTTGATTTAATCTGCGCTGGTAGCTCACCATTTTATTTCTCTTTGAAGTAGCTCTCCATTTGTTAACGAATTATCTTTGATGCAGAGTTAGCTATGTCATGCTAAATAATCTTTTTTGCAATTTACTTGTAGAAGGAAATAGTGGGCGATGAAAGCAAATGATTAGTAAGTACATAAGACCAAAAGAAGCAGGAAGTGGAAGAACTCTTACGCTCCAGTAACCAAAAATGATAAGTTGCTCCGATTGAGTCGTTGATATTTTTTTGAGGATGCAACAGTGTCTTAGACAATGTTGGTATGATATGTACTGTAGCATGCGACCCTGTAGCATAGTAGGTCTGTTATGGTCATTACTCATAAATTTGCAATGAACAAATAAAACTCCAAATGAATCTTTTTCAATTTGTGGAACTAATAAAGTTTTTTAGCTTGTTGTCACATTATAGTGCTCAACAAATTGTTTGAATGAGTTCTTATTTTCTTCGGAAGGATTTAATTTTTATTGATATATTGTGCACTTCTTGGATGGATTTTTTTGATGCCCGTAGCAACGCACGGACACTTTCCTAGTTCAAAAAAACAAAGGAAAAAAACTTGTTTTGTGTCATTGTGGTGGAACAGTGATGAGGCTACTTACAGTGAAGTTCGGAAGTTTCGGCGGAGTGAAGATTTTGTGCATCATCTACCAATCCAACCAATCGTTGACACTTGATGAGGAGTGGCGTTGTGTGATTTTTGTTGGTATCCCAATCGAACCAGTTGGTGTTGTTGAGAGTTGAGTTGGCACGACATATGTTATCTTCCTAATCTAACCAGTTAATATTGTTGTTCATTGTTCAGTCATTCTTCTTTTTAGTATAATCCGCAATTTCCAAACCGGAGAAGGCTCGAAATTTCCATCTTGATCGCACTGGTTTGGTAATTGCTGCGCGGCGGCATGTGTTGGTGAGCGTGGTGCGGCATGTGTTGAGGACCTAATTCAACCTGACAGTGTGTCATTTTTTGTTGTTTTGCTCAGTTTAGATTTCATCTTTTTAAAAAATATAATCGGCAGCTATTCCGCCCTGATCGTTAAAAAAAGTAATTGCTGCGCGGCCGAAGACACTTGTCCCGTCGAAGTGTCACTGCAAGCGGGCCCACCCTCGGCAGTAGACGCGACGGAGCCTGCGAAAAAGTTCAAAGCGGAGCACACGCGCACGCCGAACACCATCCACGCGTCGCAGCCTCATTGGCTGGGAATCGCTATCCGCGCCACGCCACTTTCTACAGTCAAACCTCGCTTGCACGCTCCGCGACAGCAGAAATCCTCCCCGGCCGGTTCGGCCGGACCGCACCACCGGCCGGTCGATCCCCGCCGTCGACTCGTCTCCGCACCCGCCCGGCGCCCGACGCGCGGCCGTCCGATCGCCCACCCCCGCACGCGCTCTCGCTCTGCTCTCTCGAGTCTTGACTCGAACCAGTCCACTGCCTTGACCGACGGAATAGCCCGTCCTATAAACCTCCTCGCTCCCCTTCGTTCGCGTTTCTCCCAGCCCCGTCTTGCGTGAACAATCGCATCTTGCTCGCCATGATCACCATGGATGATCTGATGAGCTGCGGCAGCGGTGGCGACGGGCATCAGGTGGCGACGCCGCGGCGGCAGATGATGGCGGTGGGCGACCACCAGCTGACGGTGTCGAGGATCCGGGCGGCGGTGTCCATGCTCGGCCTCCGCACGGGCCACGCGCGCTTCCGCCGCGGCCCCGTCGCCGTGTCGGACGGCCACCCGCCGCCGTCGTCAGACCACCACCACCAGCAGCAGCTGGCGTCGGGGAGCGCGGCGCTGGGATTCGTCAACAAGGGGTGCGATGAGGCGGCGCCCAGCGCGTCGGCCTCGGGGGGCAGCTCGTCGCTCCCCTCGACGACGACGCTGACGAGCCTTACCGCCGGCGGCGAAGGGAGCGTGTCCAACGGCCGCGTGCACGGCAGCTTTCCTCCTCTGATGAGCGGACAAGCCGCCGGCAAAGCAATATCGATGCAACAGCAGCCTGCCGCCTCCGATTATTACGCCGCTTCCGGTGGCGCCGCGCTGAGAAGCAAGTCCCACGGCGGAAGAGCGCGCTCCGAGAACGACGCCGGCGGCAAGGCGGCGCACGCCGGGCGCTGCCACTGCTCCAAGAAACGGTACGCACTCATCAAACTCTTACATTATTTTTTTCTTACATCGATCGATTACTGAAATTTTCTGATCGATGATTTGAAAAAAAACAACAATGGCAGGAAGTCGCGCGTGAGGCGGATGGTCCGCGTGCCGGCGATCAGCTCCCGGAACGCCGACATCCCGCCGGACGACTACTCCTGGCGCAAGTACGGCCAGAAGCCCATCAAGGGCTCGCCGTACCCACGGTAAGCAACGACTGGCACCATTTCTTCTTCTTCCCGTGCTGACACTGCGATTCAGCGAGGCACTGACCATTTGATGAATTTCAATTTCTTACGTGCAGCGGGTACTACAAGTGCAGCACGGTGCGCGGGTGCCCGGCGCGGAAGCACGTGGAGCGCGACCCCGGCGAGCCGGCGATGCTCATCGTCACCTACGAGGGCGACCACCGCCACGACGGCCGCCAGCACCTGCAGGACCGGCCGGGAGGCTCCGCCGCCGCCGCGCAGCCGGAGGACACGACGACGTCCACTTGAAGACGAAGATCGTTCAAAGTCTCCGGCCTCTTTACTTTTGCGCGGTAGAAACTTCTTGGAGTCGTCTGCGTATGTAGACATGTAGTTTCTTCATTCCTCCGGTTTCTGTTCAAACTGCCGCGTCGCCGTCGTCGCTTGTAGAGGAAATTCAGGGGAACGGAAGATAGGACACGGTGTTTGGAAACTTGTCAAGGTTTGTCCGGCTTGGGTTGTTGAGTGTTTTGTTCGACGCGCTAAGTGGTGTTAGTGGTCAAAAGGGAGATCTGTGATCGGTCCCGGAGGACAGGGACAGTCCATGTACATGTCACTACTGAAACTGGAGGTGGGACTGCTGCAAACAGTAGACATATCTATCACCGGATATTTGCTAGTAACAAGTTAATTAATGTGAGAGCTACGTAACTTCTCCATATAATTTTGGAGAACCCATAGAGCGTCATTGCATTAATCAAGGGAGTGGAATGGCATGTGATTCAGATGGTAAGTTTGCACGGTTGCACGGAAAGGTTGATTTGCACCTGATACGTTGCCAAGAAAAAAACACAAGAAGCTGATATAGGGCGAGCTAGGCCAAACATCCAAATTAACAACCAACTAATCCTGACCAAGTCAGTGTATTCCTCCTTGATCCCTCTTACTAACTATGAAAAGGCGACCATTATTATTTCTTTCAAAACAAAGCAAGAGAAATGTGGAGGGCAGATATTTGGGTCGTCGATATATTTCTGTCGCTTGGAAGTTAGTCTCAAACTAGAAAATTCGACGAGAATTAGTCCCTTACGAATCCTTACCGACCCACCTACCTTTTTCTTTTGCACACGAGGCATTTTCTTTAATTTGCTGCCAACAGACCAGCGACCTGAAGAGTGAAGACTGAAGTTGTGCACATTAACCGTCATGTTATGAGGTACAGGGAGATCCCTCGACAGTCGGTCTGATACAAATTCACTGAAGACTTCAAACATTGTTGCTGCGCTACATGCCTACACGTAGCATTCAACCTATTGCTTTTGTGCCAGCTTCTGCTTCTCTGTCCGGAACGAAGCTAGGATTGAGCTAGACTTTCCTTCTTCCTCCATCCTCTCATTCTCTACTTCTTCTTTTTGAAATTTGTAGAAGAAATTTATAGGTTTTATGGGATTCCAGCCGGTAAGTTGAGCCCACCCCGCCCCACCGCTGGATCCGTATTCTCTACGTAAAAACCATACGAACCTGCTTATCCGCTGGCAGCTCCACGATTTGATTCTAGATGGACTGCATGGGCTGAAATTTTTCTGCATGTTAGGCTAAAAATATTGCTCCTTGTATCGAACTAGTAAGCTCGCATGCTCAGTTTATACAACAACTGAAGGATTGGTCAATATGGGCATACGGCATAAGATGATGGAATTAACAGCAGAGTTAGTATTAATATTCGTCAAACAGCTTCAGATACCTGTTGATGGACTAGGAAATGAAAGAATTGGTTGATCGCTCTACAGAGTCAAGACGACCTAGCTTATTGTTCTGAAGTTTCTGTATCGCCCTCCGCTCATGAACCAGCATGTTTGGTGAACGAGCTCTTTTTCGGTGCATTATACTACCAATGAGTGGTATAAGGTACATAGAACATCCAACCATCCATTTATAGGTGCAATTTAGTACTTACATTTTAACTTTTTTTTTCATTTGACCCCTTATTTTTTTCACATCTTCTCCCAGCCCGTCATCCCTCCACGCTATCTCGTCATTTTCCCCGCCGCACCCGAGGCTGCGCCGCCTTCACAACCGGGGCCGCGCCTCTGCCTCTGCCTCTGCCTCCCGCTGGCGCAGCCCTGCTATCGTGGTCGAGGCCGCGCCGTCGTTCGCCTCCTCATCCACCGGTCGACTCCTCCCCCACCGCTTGATCTACGACGTGAGACCCCGATCTCCCCCGTCCGCCTCCCTCTGGATCTCCCGTGCGCCTCCCTTCCCACCGGCGATCTATCCTTCCAGGCCGGCAAACGCCGCTGCCTGTGCACCACCCTGGTCCGGTCCCTTCCTCACCAGCCTCCTTCATCCACCACCGTCTGTCCGGGATGCTACGGCCGTCTATTCTTTTCCCATACCACAACCACAGCTGGTAGCAACCTTTCTCCCACCCGTGTCTTTTTCGTCTCCTTGCTTCTCTTCCTCCCTCCCACAAGCTCTCAAATCCATGGCCGACCAGGGCGCGCGGCGGTGGATAGCCCCCCGGCGGCCCCTACTATGGCCCCGCGGCCCGCGGTGAGGTCTCGCGCGGCGGCAGCCTCGAGGGTGCGCGGCGAAGGCCCCCGCGGCAGCAGCCACCCCTTCCCCGCGGTGAGGGCGCTCGCGTTCGGGTCCCATGCTGATTCGTACCTCTGATTCGTGGCTTCTTCCTCTGCTCCACCAGTGCGCAGGTGATTCGTGTCTCCAACCCCTGCTACCAAATTCAAGCCCGCCGATTAATTCGTGCTTCTTCTTTTCCTTCGCGATTCGCCTCTTTCATGTGCTTCAATCCCCATCACGGCACACAGGCACCTCCTAGCTCTCTGTCTCCTTTTTTTTTACTCTGCTATGTTGTTTATGTGCAGTATGCTTGGACTTGGATATATATATGCTCTGCTGGTTTTTAATCGGACATTAACGGCTCTGGCTAGTGGCTGCTTTGTGCTAGACTGCTAGGTGCTCAGCACTTTGTTTTGCATGTGCTCGATGCTCAACTGTTATTTAGCATGCGCTTATGTGTGATGTGTGCCAAATCCTGTGCTGTGTATTACTGCTTGTGGTCATCCTGTGCTATGCATTACTGCTTCTGCTTGTGCATTACTGCATTTCCAAGTAGGTTACTCTACTGTTACACTTATTTGTTTCATATTTGCTCCAATTGGGTAATCATATTTGTGCGCCAACTATTGGGTAGTTTGTTCACCACTGTTCTTTTTTATGCATTGAATTTTTGCTGCTTATACCTATGTACTCATCCTTAGGTGTCTGACATATTAATTTATGCATGTGGGCATGCATGTTATGGAGCAAGAAGGTCTGAAGGTGGTTTGTGAAGATGTCATCCCACGCCACTATGTAGGCCATTGCAAAAGAGAATAAAATTTATGTTCTGTTGGGTAGACCTGGTCTGTTGTTCTGCTGCGTCCAGTCATACATTGGTGTCCGAGATACTATTCTGCTGTTTTGCTACTTCTGTCCGGTTCAGTAATGCATTATTCATGCCAATTTCTTCCATTTGATTCAACCAACCTGAAATAGGAGGAAATGGAAATACCACAACCTCCTTTTTGCTTATCGGTTCCTTTCCCAATCACTGCAGGTGCTCATTGCTGATTTAGAAACCCACATCCTTTGGTTTAATTTAACCATGGGCTGAGTTACCCCATTCTGTTTAGAAGATAAGGGGGTTACTATCATATTATAGCTTCATCGACGTCATTTGGATGAATTTGCTTCCATATGCTGGAGCTCTTCTTGATGTATCAGCAGAAAAGGGAGAGGATGCGGCGTCATCTTGTGCAGGTTTTAAAGACCTTTCCCACCGGCTGAAGGTTAGTACTTGTTGGGAATGTATGTGTAGCATGTGAACTCCTAATAAGCATGCTGATATATGAAATCCACTATAGGCAAATTATTGTACTTAAATAAGCAAAGTATCGTTATTAGTTAGACAAAATACTGTTATTAGTCAGGCAACTTCATGGTAACTTCAGCTCAATCCTGATAAACAATCTAGCATTAATTTCTTGGTGGTTGAGATTTTTTTTTGGTCAACTTCCTTGTTTGAGCATGTGTTTTCAAGGCAATTTATATGTTGATGCATTACTATATTACAATCCATTATATCTAGCTTTAGGTTTGGTTAGAATCTTATAATTCTTTTTAATTGGCTACCTTCTTCATCCTTCAATACTAGATAATAGACAACTATCAGCAATTGTATTTAAATACATAGCCTAGTTCTTCAGCACTATTACACTCAATTGGGATTGCCTACATTTCTTCTTGCACTATTATACTCGATTGGGATATCCTACATTTGTCGTATTTTCTCCTCTGCTTCATGCCAACAGACAACTCATCTTTGATTGGGTCGGCACAACAGCAGTAGAGTCGCTACAACTCATCTAGCAAGCCTTTGGATGTAAAGGTACAAGGATGGTCATTTTCCCCTCTAGAATGATGGTTAAGATTTTACTTTCATGTGTACACGTGGTTTTAAAATTTGGATTGGTCCATTTTATATGTTTTAGGCAAATCATTGTGCTTAGATGAGCAAGTTATTGTTATTAGTCAGGCAAATTATTGTTATTAGTTAGGCAAAGTACTGTTATTAGTTAGGCAAAGTACTGTTATTAGTTAGGCATATTATTGTTCTTCATTTTGTTCCAGGACTAAGCTATTGCATCCTCTATGTCACGTGCCGTGCAACTGATATCCAATCATGCATTTTTTCCACACACACAAAATACCCCTTTCGTGTTGCTAGATTCTGTGTTGCTTCTGCTAGCTCTATCTATCTCTTGGCTGCAGCTGCACTAGATTCATTGTGTTGGTTTTGTTGCCTTCAGCCAGTTTCTTGCAGATCCATCTCCCGATTCAGACAATAACATGGATCTGATTAGGCAGTCATATTGGTCAGGCATTTTCCTAGCATTTTCTCATTATAGCATATCTAACAACTTTTCAGTAAAAGCTAAGCAGATTATTGATCATTCCTTATCAATTTAGTAATCTAACGAAGACAATTATATTGGCAGTAATTAAGCAAAAAATATGATTCTCTCACAATAAAAATTTGTTTTTCTTCACCCAAATCATGCTTTGCAGCTTTGAGTTCTGACCATCGATTAGTGGTCTTGGGGTCAGGCAACCCGTTTGGTCTTGCATTGGCCAGAAAGTACACTGATCCAGTGATCCCTCGTAGTCGTAGTGTTCGTGTGTAGTGACCTTAACACACATTCGAGTCTTTAGCTAGCTAGCTGAAAAGAGGCACTAAAATTAATCTAGCTCAACTTTAGACCTAAACATGATCATACCCATGAGTTAGGTCTGATCAGGTATAATTGTCTATAATTATAATGTCAGTTAATTAACATGATCCTACAGGCAATAATGTGTTGCTAACAAGGCAAAACAATTGTCTAGTTAGGCATTTTTTTATCTCACCCCATTTTTCTGTTTCCGGCCGTACATGTATTTTCATGAATCAATAATGTGTTGATTAGAAGGCTTATTCATGTTTGTCTCTCATAATCCATTTTAATTTCAATGTGCTGCACGTCATCTAAAAATTCTTTCCCATTCAAACTACATTTGCAGATCTGAAAAAGGTATTCAGCAGTGTAGGAGGGGACTAATAAGATGTGCAGTATGAAGCAGATCAAGTAAATAAGCATGCAACACAAGCTTTATGTGCAGCCATATCATCGGATCGGTAGTGCAGTCGATAGCCAAATCAAAGAAGGCATATCTAGGGATATTTGTGTGTTTACTCCAACTTTTTCCCCTCTGATGGTAGCATTGCAAACTTATGATGTGTGCTGTTTTAGTTTTGGTTGAGATCTTGTTTTTACACAACTAAATCAAAACTGCACATGATGCTCAAAAACACTGGATCTATGTATGCATATCTTAGTTATTCATTGTGTGTCCCTGGATAATTTGCATGAGAAAATAGTTGTCGCGGCAGGTAGGATTGAGCTGATTTTGCTCTCTTTTTTTTTCTGTGACATTGTGGCTGAAGTTAGCTTTTTTAGGCAAATCAGCAGGTCCGTACGATTGGCGTAGAAAAGAAAGCTGCACGGAGCATTGAATTACCGGAAGAGGAAAACTAGTGAGCTACTTTTACTACTGATTACGAAAACGGAAGCGGCTGCACGATTGGCCGCACATTGCCGGCCCATCTCATGCACGTTTCTGCGATAAAGGGCAAGTCATCGTACGAACCATAAGCATGCACAAATACACGAACATATCTTGAACAAAAAAAAACCTAAACAACCATATTCCTTTTCTACCACCACGCCGCCACACACCCAGCTTCCTTTTCTACGACAACGACGCCGCCGCCGCATGTGCCGGATAACTGGATCCCTCCGAACAATTGAAGTCAGCCGCCAAGCAAACAATTGAACATGAATCGTGTCTGATTAAAATTTTTGATTGTAATAAGTGTGATTCCAATTCATAGATTGTATGCGGTTCTAACTGTAAAAGTTGTTTAATTTTTTATTCCCATAATATCTTTATACCACCTTATACTACCAATTCATACCACTACTGATG
>Ga0073774_1000429_pt1 | contig 10972 bp, 13 predicted proteins | sample InSIn5gowninarea_FD_77487 | JGI IMG/M metagenome (GOLD analysis project Ga0073774, IMG submission 77487) | Clean room microbial communities from NASA Spacecraft Assembly Facility at Jet Propulsion Laboratory, Pasadena, California, USA -... ... | reverse complement strand
TCCGCACCATAGATGGTTTTCGGGAAGCTCAATTGTTAAGTCTGTTCCAGGTGCTGTATAGTGCAGCTTTTTGTATGACTTGCTGTTTAAGTAATTTTGCTGGATGCTCTTTATTTTCCGTTTTAACACTGGAATTTCAGTTGTAGTAAGGGATGTAAGCTCCCCATCGTCAACTGCATACAAAGAGGCAACTGTATTATCCTTAGACTTCGTCTGATAGATTGCAATAATACTATGTTTATTTACAGTATAAGTACTGATATTTTTATTTTTTGTGTTAAAGATAAGCGGATTTCTGAGCTTAATCACTTGTTTATATTCTTTTGTATCATCTTCTGACTCTGCTGTTAAATACAGCGAAAAAGCCCCCTCGACAATGGTATCATCCTTGTCACCAAGAAAATTGTCTTCTTCTAGCGTATATTTCTCTGTTTCATCGCCGATCAAGTATGCTTCATATACTTCATTATCTTCTTTGATTGTTATAGACGAAATGGCATTTTCTATAATCCAATTGATTTTTTTAGTTTCACTTGCTTTAGCAGAAGCTTCACTCTCTTTATTCTTGTTAATACTATATTGGATTGTCCCAACGACAATTAAAACAGCACACAGTATAAGTATGCTAATGTATATATATGGTTTCATTATTTTCTCCTGATTTTAAAAACACGTAATTTGCTTTATTTAATTTGCTTTATTAGACGTACTTATTAATATTAACAAAATGGCTTCCTTTCTACAAATCTAGGTTTTTCCATCTTTGCAAACCTTTTGAATTGGCAATTTCAACATATGCCAAGTCTCGATTTGGCCGAGCTCACTTTTATGTTATCCTATAGTTAGCATTCCTAAAAACAATAATGGAAGGAATAATTATTATGATCCAATATCATCTTGCCATCACTGGAAAGGTTCAAGGAGTCGGCTTTCGCTATTTTGTACAAATGAAAGCAATCGAATATAATGTAAACGGCTGGGTCAGAAACAAAGACAACGGTTCTGTTGAAGCAGTTATCTCAGGACCAAAGGAGACACTAGCCTCTTTTATAGACGACATAAAAAAGGGAAACCGCTTTGCGGCTGTCCATCATGTCGATATTACGGAGCAAGAGCCTGAGCACTTCCGCTCATTCAGCATCCGTTACTAGATTTAAAAACGAAAATAAAGTTAGGAGTTTAACAATGTGGAAAGAATTTAAAGCCTTTGCGGTCAAAGGCAATGTGATTGACTTAGCAATCGGTGTTATCATCGGCGGAGCATTCAGCAAGATTGTCAGCTCTCTCGTAAATGACATTATTATGCCTATTGTCGGGGTCCTCCTCGGCGGTGTTAACTTAACAAATCTTAAAATAACATACGGTAAAGCAACTGTGCTTTACGGACAATTCATCCAGACAATTCTAGATTTCTTTATTGTGGCTTTCTCCATCTTTATGGTTATTAAGCTGCTTTCCAAGTTTAAAAGAAGAAAGAAGAAATGGCTGAAGAAAAAGCCCCTTCCATTGATGCGAAGGAAGAGCTGTTGATGGAAATCCGCGATCTTTTAAAGAAGGATCGCGTCAGAGAAGAAGAAAATTAATGCTTTTTTGAAACCTTCTCCGCTATTAAACGTAAAAATATTAAAATAATATCAACGGAGTGACTTTATGTACACACATAGTATGAAAACGGATCATTTACCTGCCGTGTTAAGGACATTTGCCTTATCATTAGGAATTGCTACTATCGGTACTTTAGCAGGGAATTTCGTTCCAGCTTCTCTGTTTTTACCATTGGCTATATTGGAGCTCGTATTGCTCTTTATCGCTTTCTTCTTGAGAAGAGGAAAGTCTATGTCATACTCCTTCCTTTATGCCTTTACCTTTATTTCAGGTATTACAACATATCCAATCGTGTCCCATTATGTTTCTACAATAGGCGCGAATGTTGTCATTATGGCATTAGGAACAACAACGATTGTATTTGCTGGACTGGCTGTTTATGCAACAACGACAAAACGTGACCTGTCCTTCCTTGGCGGCATGCTGATGGCAGCCTTGCTGGCATTAATCGTCATTGGAATTTTCAACATAATCTGGCCAATCAGCTCAACAGCAATGCTTGCTTATTCCTTTATCGGCGTGCTTGTATTCAGTGGATATGTGCTGTACGACTTTAACAGAATGAAGCATTATGGCGTAACTGCAGAGCAGGTTCCATTAATGGCATTGAATCTGTATTTGGATTTTGTTAACCTATTCATCAACATCTTGCGAATTTTTGGGATTCTCTCAAGCAAGGACTAATAAAAATGCTGCCTGCTTTTCGGCAGCATTTTTTATTTTCTTAATTTCCCCTTCACTTGACGGATGAAGTCAGCTGGATCTTCTTTAACAATAAAAGAGAAAACACCTTTATTTGTATGCAAATAAAGAATTTGATAGAGGTTATTTGTTTTTTTAACAGATATGTCATAAACAGATTCTAAATAAAAGGCTGCATTTTCAGTCTTGATTTTGTCACTCGATAGAATCAAGCATTTTTCTACTTCATCTATAACCTGCATGTTGAACTCAATTCTTCTTGTCACAACATAATAAGCCAGTTCTGCCATTATAACCTCCTGTTCGGTTTATCATCCATTCCGTTAGTCAAGGAATCATAAATATTCGTTAGAAGCTCCATTCCATTCTTGATTTCCTGCTCATTTAAGTAGGAGTAGCTGAGCCTTATATATGGAATATCTCTTTCAAGAGGATCACAAATATAACCTGGTACATAGGAAACAGAACTTTCAAGCGCCTTGTCTTTCAACGCGGTTTTATCAATGGCATCATGAAGGCGAACCCATAAATTAAGACCTCCGCCTGGACTGTCCCATTTGAAATAACCCTTTAGTTCCTCTTCCATTGTCTCCTTTCTTATCTGCAAAGCTATCCTCAGTTTTTCCATATGTGTACGGACTCTATCCGAAGTAAGATAAAATAAAAAGGCCTTTTGGTTAAGCAATGGTGTTCCGTTATCTGCGAGCGCCTTTCCTTTAATGAGCCATTTCGTTAAACTCGGATGGGCAACCATCGCACATATTCTTAATCCTGGAGCCATGTATTTGCAAAAGCTTCGTAAATAGATGACATATCCTCCTGTATCATAAGAGAAAATCGGCGGCGGCGGCGGTTCGTGGAAATAGATTTCATGGAAAGAATCATCTTCTAAAATAATACATTGATATTTTTCGGCAAGCTCTGCCAGCTGCTTTCTTTGCTCAGTCGGAACCGTATAGCCTGTCGGATTATGAAAAGTTGGATTTGTATAGAAAAGCTTTGGCTTGTGCTTCTTCATAAGTAATTCTACTTCCTCAAGACAAAAACCTGCTGAGGTTATCGGAACAGGAATTAGTTTTGCGCCTCTGTTTACAAATATATCTGCTGCTCCACTGTATGTTGGGCTTTCAATCAGCACATGATCATGTGCCTGAACGAATACCTTGGCAATAATATCAATGCCCTGCTGTGCTCCGGATGTGATAATAATTGAATCCTCATGTATGTACAATCGGTCATACTTTTGAAAATAAGCTGACAAACCTGCAATCAGTTCTTCATCTCCCTTTACGGGTGCATATGTGCCTAGCAAATGAGGATATTTATCGAATATCTCCTTTGCATGCTGAGATAGGTATCTGTTTGGCAATAAAGTCGGGTCAATGACAGCAGCAGAAAATTTAAAAAAGGTTTGCTCACGATGAATATCTGACAAGATGCTGTTCTGTATATAAGAGTAGATGGCAGGCTGTTCTCCTGGCCCGCTTAAAAGATTACTATTTTTACAATAATAGCCTGTTTTGTCCTTTGCATAAACATGACCTTCCTCCTTTAAAAGCTGATACGCTTTTAAGATGGTCAAGCGGTGAACCCCCAACAGCTCTGCAAGACTTCTTACCGAGGGAAGCCGTCTGTCTTTTTCCCACTCTCCTGTTTGAATACGGGTCAGCATATATTCATAAACTTGCTTGTATAGTGCAGTATGTTCCGATTTTATAACCATTTCCAACCCCTCCTACTTATTATTATTGTACCATTTCCTTAAATCTGTTCTACATGAATTCATCTGGTCTGTCCTGTCTGGCTTACAATTAGGGCAGGAGGGATTATGATGACCATTTTTTTATACAGTCTGATGTGTTTTATTTTCGGAACAACATTCTTAGCTATCAAGGTAGGTGTCGACGAAGGCTTTCCACCATTCCTGTCGGCTGGAATACGCTTTATGGCAGCAGGTGCCGTTCTTTACGTATTATTGCTTGCCCGAAAAAAGACGACATGGAAGCTCCTTTGGCGCAAAGAGCTTATGCTTACAGGATTATCTTTAACTTTCATTACCTTTGCCTGTCTATATTGGGCCGAACAATTTATTTCCTCAGGAATTGCAGCCGTCTTGTCTGCTTCAGCACCAATCATGATTATCCTAATTCAGACTGCCCTTTTGCGGGTTAAAATTACTAAAGCAAGTATCTGTGGTGTCCTATTAGGATTTCTCGGGGTAGTATGTCTCTTTCTGCCAGGATTGTCGATTGCTTGGGACATCCATTGGATTATCGGGTGTGGAATCATCCTTATTGGTCAAATTGGCTATGCAGCAGGCTCCATCTATTCTGGAAAGACCGTTGAAACCTTCAAAGAAGAAAGCCCAATGGCTTTAAATGCTGTACAAATGATATACGGAGGGCTGCTGTTGCTGCTTTTATCCTTATTCACTGGAGAAACAGCACCTGCTATAACAATGCCGGGTTTTTTATCTATTGTTTATTTAACTGTAGCAGGGTCCATGATTGCCCATACAATCTATTATTATCTTGTAGCAAAAACGAATGCGTTTCTACCTTCGACATGGCTGTACGTGTCGCCGCTAATCGCCTTAACTATCGGCCGCCTCTTCTATAAGGAAGTTGTTCATCCAGTCATGCTTATTGGGGTAATGCTGATTTTATGCAGCCTTGTTTTAGTAAACCTCGAGAAAATTATGCAAATAATTTCAATAAAAAAAATGGCATCCTCTAAATGAGGATGCCATTTCACATTTCGCCTAGATAAGACAATGGAAGGCAAAAAAGACATCATTCCAGAAATATCATCATTTCCTGGAAAATAATTTGCCAATTTCGACAGCATTACCTGTCAGGTCATGCCTTTTGAGTGGCAGATTAACGTCATTTTGACTTATATTTCCGAGCAAGCTCCTGTGTTTCTGCTTTCCTGTTTCTTCTCATCTGGGCACGCACTTTACCTGATTCAAACAGACTGATTTCTTCTTCTGTTTGCGGGACAACCTGCGGCACCGCTGTCGGTTTGCCATGTTCATCTATAGCGACCATAGTTAAAAAGCTGAGAGCACAGAGATTCTTTTCCCCTGACAGCAAGTCTTCTGCTGTCACCTTTACAAACACTTCCATAGAGGATGTTCCTGTATAAGTGACAAATGCTTCTAAGCAAACTGAATTTCCTTCTTGAATTGGATGAAGAAAATCGACTGAATCTGTCGAGGCTGTTACAATATGTTTTCTTGCATGTCTCATGGCAGCAATAGCAGCCGTATCATCGATGTATGCCATCAGTTTCCCTCCGAACAAAGTACCGTATGTGTTCGTATCTGTAGGGAAAACAATGCTCGTTTTTATAACGAGCGACTCACTGCAATATTTAGAACCTTCCATATATCCTCCTTAGAGTAGCTTTCGCGGATAATAACTTACTAATATTATTATATGTAATTTACTATTTGCCGTCTATTGTGCCTTCATGCTACTGAAAAAAAGAATTTTTCTTTTTGGCTCTTAAAAGATCGCCCATCCAGCCCCGTGTTTTCAAATAAGCATAAATAATGACAGTAGTCAGGACGATTAAGGCCAGGGAAATAGCATAGCCGTATTTCCAATCAAGCTCAGGCATGAATTTAAAGTTCATACCCCATAATGCTCCAAGTGCCATGATTGGCGTGCAAAGAGCAGTAAAAACCGTTAATGTCTTCATAATTTCATTTCCGCGGTGCTGGGAAACAACCTCTTCAAAGTGGACGAGATTATTTAATTCCTTTTCATATTCATCTACTAAAGTAAGGCCTCTTTGAATTCTTTTAGAAACACGCTTATAATCTCTGCCATTATTCACAGCATCACCAAATGCTTCCTCTATCGCAAACTTCAGCTCTAAAAACGGCATCATTACGTTTTTCCAAATAAGTATTTCATGGCGAGACTGATAAATCTTATCTAATGTATTTGTACTGTTTTTTTCTTTTACATCCCAAATTAGCTCATCAAGCTTTTCCTCATATGCATCAATATGATACAAAATGTCTGTCATAATATTGCCAAGTATCACCATAAAGCCATCAACAGAGGACTCTGCGTTTTTTGCCGCACGAATAATAGTAGTCCTGTCTTTTAGATGGAGGCTGTTATCATGATAGTCCAATGTTATAAGCGTATTGCCGCATATAAAGAAGTAAAACAGCTCATAATCGCCTCGTTCCTCGATCTTTCGATTATAGATAAGGGACCCGCTCAATGATTCCTTGCCAATTATTGAGGTGTCCATCTCTAAATAGTTACCTTTTTTCTCATTAATGATTTTTCCCCAGTCTTCCATCTGTAAATTCAGTTCTGCCTCTATTTGATCGATCTCTTCCATCTTTTCAAGTGCATACCATACCCAGTTGCTCATGTGATACTTTTTCAAAAAGATCACTCCGATCACGTTTTTTCTTATCTTTCCCTCATTTGGTGGAAAAAAAACTTAAATGTATAGGCAGGTTTCCCTTCAGCTACTCTTGGGTAAATAAAGACTAGTAAAAATTTTGGACAAACTTATCGGAGGGATGAATAATGAAAACGATGCGTACATTAGCTGTTGTTGGTGCAGGAGTTGGGAGTTACCTTCTTTTTACCTCAAAAGGGAAAGAAATGATGCAGCGAGTCACTCAGAAGTTTAACTCCAAACAGGACGAGCCACTTATGGTAAAAACCGGCAATCCTGATCCGCAAGATATTGGGGATAACAATATGGTCAGTGAAGGTGCCATGTATTCGGTTAACTATTATAACAAGCAGCGGGAAGATTGAAGATAAAAAAAGGTTTCCATACTAAATGGAAACCAGTTTATTTACTTTAGGACGTAGCTGTTCTTTTGCCCTTTTCATTCGTGTTTTCACAGTTGAAAGGGGCGTTTTTGTTTTGTCGCTAATTTCAAGCAGTGTATTGTTATGATAATAGAATAATAGAAGTGGCTCCTTATACATTGGCGGCAGCTCTTCTAATGTATCAATCATTTCCTCATGTGCACATTTATTCATAATTGTATCCTCTGGCGGCAGGGAAACAGAAGTATCCCTTACGTATGTATATACGGTCTCCTCCCAGAACTTCTTCGATGTCTTTTCTTTTCTCCAATAATCACGGCATTTATTTATTGCTATTTTGTACAGCCAGCTTTTTGCTTTGCTGTAATCTTCGAAGGAAGAAAACGACAGATAAGAGGATATGAGTACTTCCTGGTAAATGTCTTCAGCTAGTTCTTTATGTTTGACCAATGAAAAAATATAGGCATATATAGCATTTCCATGTTCTTTAATTATTTCTTCATAACAGGTTTCTTTACAATCACCTGAATATTTATTGTTTAGGGGTTTCATCATTGTCCTCCTTCCCCTAGGACGCTTTCCTATACAATAAACGAAACGGCATCCTTCAACCCCTACACTTTTTTCAAAAAAATTTTTTTAAAAGAAATTTTTATTGATGTACTTGTTTACCTGGTGAAAGCCAAATCGAAAAGCCGATTTTTTTGCAAATGGTCAAATAATGGAGCAGGGCTAATATAACTGCACCTAAATTCATGCCGATTGCTATTCCTCCCATCTGCAAATGGCTTAACGAGCCAAGATAATAGATGGCGGTATACGAAAACACTGTAGCCCATATAGAGTGGAAAACGGCATCCTTTAAAAGGCCTAACCCAATCAGGAATGCCTGCATTGGAATCGTAAAATAATGGAGGAAGAAATACGGCCACAGTAACTGTACAATCGAAGCTGCTTGTGATGAGTGAAAGAATTTCATTGTCAGCGGTTCTGCATAGAAGTAGAAGATGCTTACAGCAACGGATCCGTACCCAAGAGTTATCAGCATCACCTGTTTAAGCAAATTCTGCAAATGCAAGTAGTCTCTGTCTGCATAAGCCTTTGAAACGGTCGGAATCAGCATTGTCATAAAGGAATGAGCAATGAATGCCGGAAAGAAACCGATAGTTAACGCAATTCCTGCAAGCATCCCAAACTGCTCTGTTGCATTGGCAGCGGTAATTCCAGATGACACTAATGCCCCTTTTATTAGAAACGGCTGGACAGCATGGGACAATGCATGAAAAATCCGCAGACCTGTTGTTGGAATAGATACACTTAATAGGTCCTTCCAAATAGCCTTGCCGCCCATGTTCTCATTGTTTCCTTTTCTAATGCGCTGATATTGGACAAAGAACATATGAAGCAAATATAAAAACACAACTAAGTCACTGCCTACAATCGTACAAAAAGCGATTAGGACAGAGGTCTCCAAATCAAAAGAAAAGCATTGGAACAAGAAGACGAGCATTCCCAGCTGAACAATTTTACGCAAGAAATTAGATGCAGCAATCTTCCCCATCTGCTGTTTCCCCATAAAAAATCCTCTTGCAATCGAAGTAAAGGAGATTATCGGCAGCAGCAACAGCACAAGCCATCTTAATATTGGATGATAGTCTTTGAAAATAGGAATAAATGGGATAACAAAACCAGCAATAACAGTCAGTACAATCGTAAAGATGATTGTCCATTTTATCACCTGCTGAAGCATGCTGTGATGATAGACTGAGTCTTTCTCTGCAATAAATTTAGAGATAGAGACTGGCAGCTCAAAGCTTGCAAGCAGAACAATAAGAAAAATCGTCGGCAGGATAGTCATAAAAAGCCCCAGTCCTTGTTCCCCCAGTTCTCTTGCCATTACCATATTGATTAAAAATTCAATGCATTCGCCAAAAAACGCCGTAACAATCAGTAGGAACGTACCTTTATAAAATGAACTCATGGACCTCTCCTTACAATAAAAATGGATTATTTTTATTTGCTTTTCTTTCATCATATGAGACAAGTTATAAAAATATATTTACAAGTTTTAAAGTTTATTATTAATCAAACGTTTGTTTAAAAGACCTAAACACCGACTTTAACACCTTTTATCCGAATAAAAACAAAAAATCCGCAAGGTTTCCCTCGCGGATTTTTTATTCAACTAGCCTGTACTTAAAGGCATAAATGACGGCTTGTGTTCTATCCTGTACTTGAAGCTTGCTTAAAATATTGCTCACATGGGTCTTAACTGTTTTGATAGCAATGAACAATGCATCTGCTATTTCCTGGTTGCTTTTTCCTTCGGCCATGAGCAGCAGTATTTCCATCTCTCTTGCTGTTAGTTCGTCATGAAGTAAGCTTTGCGGCTTCTCCCGCATCTTCATCATCATCTTATCAGTGACTTCCGGCTCGAGGACAATTTGTCCTTTGAAGGTGGAGCGGACGGCATCTGCTATTTCACTTGCCTTCGATGTTTTCAGCATATAGCTGGTCGCTCCTGCCTGCAATGCTGGATATACCTTCTCATCATCCAAAAAGCTTGTAACTATAATGATCTTCGCCTCCGGCCACGCTTCGATAATGTGTTTTGTTGCTTCAATCCCGTCCATTTCCTTCATGACTAAATCCATTAAGATGATGTCAGGACGTAATTCTAAAGCCATATCTATGGCCGTTCTTCCATTGTCAGCTTCACCGACAACCTCAATGTCCGCTTGTGCTGATAAGTAAGAGGAAACGCCTATCCGGACCATCTCGTGATCGTCGACAAACAGAACTCTTATCATCCTTTCTCCTCCTCATCTAAAATCATCGGCACTTTCACCTCAAGCCGTGTCCCTTGCTGCTGCAAGCTGATTATTTTCAGCTGGCCGCCGATTTCAGCTGCCCGCTCATGCATATTTTGCAGACCATAAGAACCTGTTTTGCTCTCTTCCACATCAAATCCGATGCCGTCATCCATAACCCTTAAGATGACGTACTCTTCTCTATGTAGCAGCTGCACATCAAGCTTGCTTGCTTTAGCATGCCTGAGTGTATTTGAGACAGATTCCTGCAGAATTCGGAATAAATGGTCTTCTATACCTTTATCCAATATAAATTCCTCGAGCTTCCACGTAATTTGCATTTCCACTTTTTGCAAAAGCTCTGATAATAACTCCATTATGCCCTCTTTTAAGGTTTTATCCTTTAATGCCGCAGGTCTTAAATGCAGCAGCAGTGCCCGCATTTCCAGCTGCGACTGGTGAATGGTCTCTTCAACAAGCTTTAGCTGCTTTGTTTCAACAGGATCACCATCAGGCTGTCTTCTTTCGTTGATAGCAGATAAGAGCATGGAGGCAGCGAAAAGCTGCTGGCTCACAGAATCATGAAGCTCTCTGGCAAGGCGGTTCCGTTCATCAGCAATGACAGCTTGAACTCTTGTATGCTGATTCTCAGCCTGCTCTGTGACAAGCTTCTGCGATAGTTTAATTTGCTCCTTCAGCTTGTTTTGCACACTTGTTATTTTGGTCCCTAAAGAATGTATTTCTTCATAAAAGCCTGAGCTTTCCCGGTCCAGCTCCTTATTCTTTTCCCCGCTGTGAATCATACCATCAAGAGCATTAAACTGCTTTCTCCATGAGTAACCGCTCAACACTCCAAAAAAGAGCCCAATCGCCACATCTGCACTAACGACGAACAAGACAAAAGGAATATCAAGAACCTGTTTATCCCAAATATCACTCCAGCTGTCCGGCGGAAACACGAGCAAAAAGACAGCAGAAGTGAAAATCAGCAAAATTAATGCAATGCTTATTCCCCATATAATTTGCCGTTGTATGATGCTC
>Ga0073774_1000428_pt1 | contig 10983 bp, 9 predicted proteins | sample InSIn5gowninarea_FD_77487 | JGI IMG/M metagenome (GOLD analysis project Ga0073774, IMG submission 77487) | Clean room microbial communities from NASA Spacecraft Assembly Facility at Jet Propulsion Laboratory, Pasadena, California, USA -... ... | reverse complement strand
TATTACATACAAACCCCAAAATAAAAAAAAAAAATAAAAAGAGGATCATTACCATTTTTAAAATATAAACACATATATATATATATATATATATATATATATATATATATATATATATATATATATATAGTGATCACAGTAGTGATTTTAAATCGCAATAGATTAAGCTTAATTTTTACAAATAACATCAATCTCTCTTCTCATTCTACATGACAATGTATATATAGATGCAAAATAACATTGATATAGTGTGCCGAATCAGTTACAATATGATTAATAATGTTAAAACCACTTTTAGCTTATTAATTATGGTCCATAATTGTCTCTAATTGAATACTTATATTGACTATTTCAACGATTTGTTTGGTCTAAGTGGGACCTTCTTCAACTATCTGCCAACTTTCTTTGTTTATGCGTCGACCTGCTTCTATAGTCAAGTCTATCGGTCGAACTTATCCATCTGTCGACTCTATCTAAATTGGTCATACCTCGACTATCTCAACTCGCATGTTAACCTATCAACCTTTGACTTAGTTCGACAACCATTCATAACTTGTTCTAGTGGAACTGCTTCGATTAGACTTGCAAAGAATATAGCACCTCAACATTCTCCCACATGTTGTCTTCTTTGTAGTATTCAAGAGATATGGAACTACAGTTCAATTGATCAAAGTTGCAATTCCCATTCCATTTCTACACCAACTAGACTTCTTTGTGCTTACCGACTTGGTTAACAAGTCTGCAATATTTTCAATTCTATCGACTTTGTCTAGTAAGACTTTTCCTTTCTTTATCATCTCTCTAACAAAATTATATTGTACAATAATGTGGTTTTTCTTTGAATGGTATGAAGCGTTCTTTTGTAGGAAGATTTCACTCTAACTATAACAACCCAATCTAATAGCTTGCTTATCAATCCTAATTACTGAACATAATTTCTCCAACCAGACTGCCTCTTTACTTTCATGAGTGGCTATAATATATTCATCCTCTATTTTTTTTTTAAATACAACAAATTGTTTCCTACTCATCCAACTGAATACTCCACCAAAAAGTTTTAACACATATCCACTAGTCGACCATCTTTCACTGGCATCTTTGGCTTAGTTAGAGTCGACGAAGCCATTAAATCTAACTTCCTTAGAATTTCCATGATAAGAACTTGAAAAATTTGTCATACCATGCAAGTATCTGAATACTCTTTTCATAGTTGTCCAATGTTCTTTTCCAGTTGTCACCATGTACTTGCTTAATAATCCCAATACATAAGCAATTTATAGTCAAGTACATATCATAGCATACATGAGATTACCAACTACACTGACATAGGGTAAATGAGCCATGTACTCTATCTCTTCATATACCTTAGGGCATAGGGATAGGGACCTTGACCAGTTTGAATATTTCCTGTTAAATCTTTTCATAATTTCTTCAATGTTTTTCTGTCTACTTAACAAGAGATTTCTATATTCTCTATTCTTTCTGATCTCCATTACAGGTATGAAATGTTCTATTCCTATATCTTTCATATCGAATTTGTAAGATAGTTTTTGTTTTACTTCCTTAATCAAATTCATGTTATTTCCAACTAGCAACATGTCATCGACATATAGTGCTACATATATGAAGTGTTCTTCAATGTGTTTGGTGTATACATAGTGATCATCCTAACTTCTCTTCAATCCCAAGTCTTTGATGTATGAATCAAACTTCTGCTACAACATGTATGAATCAAACCTCTCGAGCCTACAAACCATCTCATTTTTTCCTTTCACAGTGAAACCTTGAATTCGCTTCATATATATTTCTTCTTCAACGTCACCATGAAGTAATGTTGTCTTCACGTCCATTTTTTATATCTCAAGATCAAATGAATCATCTAAAGACATTAGTGATCTAATGGAAGTTAATTTAGCAACAAGCGATAAAATCTCACCAAAGTTGACTCCTTCGACTTGCGAATAGCCTTTGGCCACTAGTCGAGCTTTGAACTTCTCAACCTACCTTGCTGCATTTTTTTTCCTTTAAATACCCACTTACTGGAAATGGTCTTTCTCCCATTAGGTAATGTTACTATATCCCAATTTTCATTATTTCTCAAGGATTCCATTTCTTCTTCTAAGACCTTCCATAATTCTCACTCTATAGAGTTAAATGCTTCCTTGACTTTTCTAGGATCATTTTATGTGGTATACAATGAAAAATCTGATTGAAAGTAAGGTGGACTCTACCTTTTAGGTTGTTTATTTGCTCAACCAAATCTTCTAATGACTAAAGTCTTTGGTTCCACCTCTTCGTCTAATTTAGTTGACCCATCTGAATCATGACTTTCATTATTCAAATTGAACTCTATATTTTCTAGCTCTTTTCCTATTTTTAAATCTTCATTCATGGAAGTGCTCTCATCTTCTTTGAAGATCACATCTCTATTATAAACTACAGTCCTTGTGACCAGATTCCATAGCTTATATCCCTTGATTCCATCCTTGTATTTGATAAAGAGACACTTCTCTGACTTGTTGTTAAGCTTCTTTCTTATTAATTTTGGAATGTGAAGAAAGGCATCACAACCAAAAAATATAAGATGTGAAAGAGAGTTCCTTCTACCATCTGAAGCCTCATATGGAGTCTTGTCAACTAGAGTTGACATCAACGATCTATTTACAAGATAACATGTTGTGTCAACCACTTCTTCCTAGTAATCCTATAATAAACTTGCATCACTAAGCATACTTCTAGTCTTCTACATCAATGCCATGTTCATCCTTTCAACAACTCTATTCTGTTGAGGTGTGTAAGGAGTTCTGTTTTGTCGAGCTATACTATCCTATCTACAAAAATTGTTGAATTCCTTTCCACAAAACTCTCCTCCATTATCAATTCTCAAGACTTTAATCTTCTTGTCAGTTTGCTTTTCTACTAGAGATTTCAACTCCATAAACTTTTCAAATACCTCCAACTTCCTCTTCAGAAAAATAACCATGTCATTCTGGAGAAGTTATCTATGAAAGATACATAATAACTGGATCCACCTAGTGATGGGACCGACATAGGTCCAAACACATCAGTATGAACTAGTTCTAGTATTCTTTTTTCCCTTGTAGATCTAGTTGGGAAGCTCACGTGATTCTATTTTTCATAGACACTGTGTTCACAAAAATCAAAATTAGATGAACAATCAGGAAATCCTTCGACCATACCTTTACTGTGTATAGCACGAAGTCCCTTTTGACGGATGTGTCCCAACCTTTTTTGCCACAACATGGTCGAGTCTACCAAACATGATGAAATCTCTTCCCCCTTAAAAATGACTATATGATGATAGCTATTGGAAACGATCCTTCCCAAAATCTTGTATAGTGTCCTAATCATAATTTCTCTCATCAAACCATTTCTCCTCATACCATTTTTCATCAATATTTCTCAAATATAGTGTGTGCACCTTCATCACTCATTCTATTGACAGATATGATATTTTGATCCAAACCAGGCATATGCAACACTCCCAAAATAATTCCTTTTCTTTTGTCTTTCAACATTAGTCAAACCTTTCCTCGTCCAACGATCTTGGTTGGTGACTCATCTCCTAGAAGGACATCTCCACCTTCTAATTCTTCATATTCATAGAACGAATATTTATGGGGTGTCATATGAAATGATGCACCAGAGTTGATTAGCCATGAGTCTTGTCTCGATTGTGTACTTGTTGAAGCTAAGTACACATCACCTTATTCTTCTTGTATTTCTTTACTTTCAGTCAACATTATTTCTTCAGAACCTTTAATAGTCCCGACTCCTTTCTACTTACAGTCTCTTTTGTGATATCTAGGCTTATGCATTCCCAACACCTTCTTGTCGATTGAATAGGGGACTTTGACCTTGCCTTTGACTTACCCCTTGACTTTAATCTCCCACTAGAGTATTTACCTTTCTTTCTATTTCTAGATCAACCTCTTACTAATAAGGTCTCATGGGTTGATCCTTCCATACTTTTCTTCCTCATCTCTTCTAACAACAATGATGCAACCACATCATCGATATTCAATGTGGTATTCTTGCTTCTAATAACCACAACTAGACTATCCCAAATGTTTTACAATGAACACAATAGACTAATGCATTTTTATTCTTCAGTGATTTTAGTGTCTATAGACAATAACTAACTAATGAAAGTATTGAACACATTTAGGTGTTTTGTAACCAAATCAGCATAACTCATCCTCAAAAGGTTTAACTTCTTCTGAAGGAACAAATGGTTCACTAGTGACTTTAACTGATACAAGTTACCCAATTTGTCCCACAGTTTCTTCATGGTCTCTTCTCCTGGCACATTTATCAATATTGAATCTACAAGACAAAGTCGAATAGTACTTCAAGAGTTTATATCAAGTTTCTACCAATCCTCCTTTGATGTACCAGTCGGAATAGATCTATGATTGACAAGAATCCATTTCTCTCAATCTACTAAGAGATCATCTACTTTGAGTTTCCGTAAGCCAAAATTCTATCCATTGAACTTATCAATTTATATTCTGGATATGTTCGACATTTTGTCACTTGATAATCTCGTTCATGGATATCAACTACTTCAAATAGATAGATCAAGTCTCTAGGTACAAGTATAACCCTCAAGTAAAAAAGGAGTTCCTCTAAAACCAAACTATAGCCTTAATACCACTTGTTGGGAATGGTGGACCTACTTGTATAGATTTAGTGATATGTATACAAGGTATTTTTCACATCAAGCATTTATAAAATGTAGTAAGAACACGTATGAAAGATAGTACACAAATAGATTACCCCGGAAACCCTTAACAGGGAAAACCAACAAATAGAGGATCTTTATCACTCTTCAATTTCAGCAAACACTCTTAATAGTGATGACAACAGTGATTTGAGATCGCAATAGCTTAAGCTTACTTTTTACAAATAACAACTATCTCTCATCTTCTCATTCTACATCGCAATGTATATATAGAGGAAAAAAAACATTGATCTAACATGCCAAATAACTTACAAGAGGATTGATCATTTCAAAACCACTTTTATCTTATTAATTATGATCCATAACTATCTTTAACCAAATAGTTATCTTGACTGTGTCAACCGCCTCTTTGGTCGAAGTTGGTCCTTCTTTGACTATCTGTCGTCTTCCTTTATTTATGCATCGAATTGCTTCCATAATTGAATCTATTGTTTGGACTTAACCATCAATCGACTATATCCTAGACAACCATCACTTGACTATCTTTACCAGCCTATTAACCTGTCGACCTTCAACTTGGTTCGACCACCAATAGGAACTTGTTCTAGTTGAACTACTTTGACTATACTTGCAAAGAATATAACACATCAACAATAATTTAGTGTTTGTTTGTTTTTAATTTAAGTTTTTAATTTATTTTCAAGTTTAATGAATATTATACAATTCTTATTTCAAATCTCAAAGCGATCTATAATCCCAATTTTCCCCAATTCACCAAAAAACTAGGATTTTAGAAATTATGGGAAAATTAACAAACTGACTAAAAACAATTTGAAAAAATCATATTAGTGTTATCTTGGCACCGCATGAATACCGTTAAAATTTCAGGAGCATAGGATTCCAACAAATGGCACTTTATTCTTTAACCCAAAAATGCGAGGTTGCGGGGCTGTCACAATTAAAAAATCAACAATTAATTCAAATTTCAATAAAAAAAAAAATTGAAAAATCATGGATGTTAGGATATAATGCATACATAATCATGTAAAATATATAAAAATGATCTGATCTAAATAAATGCCTAAAACATTGAATTATTGTCAAAATTTAGAAGATCAAGAAATATATTAAAAATTTTAATTTCTATTTAAATTTCACAATCACATCAGAGGTTCGATAATAGATCAGAGGGAAAAAATTAATTGCATCATAATTACTCAATCTTTCATATACATTAGCTCAAATTTTATGTAAATAACTCACTTTTGCAATACAATTTTCGAGGAAAATGTTCAACTTCTCGAAGCAATAACAAATAATTTAATTGAAACATGTAATGGAATGGTTTTGTAATTGTTATCTCTTGTTTTTTAGGTCTTGTATCAATCGAATGAATGAGGATGATATACCCAAAGTCATCATCAAAACCCTTGCTAGATGCACAAAAATGTTGTGGAACAGAGCCAAGCATGCTTTTTTCAATGTGTGTCGGATGTCAAAGTTACATTTGATGAGTGAGGAGAATGAAATTGTCTAAGTGTGATATCCAAGTGGAGGAATCATGCTCAAGGTCGTCCATAAGTTGAAGCAAGGCCAACAATTGGAATAACACAATAACCTTGCAGTGGGACTTGCATATAGTTTTTGCTTTTTCACATTTTGAATGTGCATATACACAAACCTTGAAGCATAAAATATTTAAAGTGTTGAATGCAAGGATTATAAGATCGAATACGATTTTGAATGAAAATGTGGAAAAATGTGAATTTTTCTTGTACATCTCTAGGAATTGGGGCACAAGCTACAACAAAGATGTACAATCAACATGAGGACACTCCTACACATTCAAATTTTGTTTTGTACAATGTCTTGCACACTTGTGAAAGAAATCACACACTCACATGTTGCTTCATATAACAAGCATGCTATCATATTTGCAAGAAAACTTGCATATTTTTCTTCACACAAAGACATACTTGCACATCTAAGGACATACATACACATTCACATTGTGCTTTGCATAACCGCATAACAAGTTTGCAGACATGCTTGCATTATCATCCACACACATAGCTAACATCTCTCTAATGCTTCACACATTCACATTTAACACATGCACACTTGTGGACACGCCTACATATTGCATATACAAACACATACAAAGGCATTTGATAATCAGATCCATATGTGCAACATGAAGTATAACTATCTCCATTTTGGTTTTTACAATTGTTGAATAACTCATGACAAATGAAGAATCAACACACAAATGTAGATACAATTTTGAGGATGTAGCTAGAGCATGTGGTATGAAAACATACATCCCAACACATGTTATGGTAGTGGGAGAGGGAATCAATATCATGTGATGGAGCTCTCAACATACATATATGTTCATGCATTCACTCTTCATAGGGACATGTTTGTCAAACAACAAAGCACTAAAGTCTCTGACACACACAAGTTCAACAAATTTCGAAGTCTCACCAATTGGATATGAAGAATTCCTGATTGAGAAGCATGAAACTCATGCTCATAAATTGACAAGTACATTGCATTCAAAGCATGGAGACTGAATGTGAACAATTGCACTAAGAGTACATGTAATCACTTGATGCATCTTCTTCTGAGGAATCCTAACCTATGACATGAAGATCAAAGTGCACAAATATTGGCTTGTAGGAGGAAGTGACATATGGATGCAATTCCATGATCAAGGGAAGATCTCAACATGTTTGGGAGAGTAAAATTGTCATATGGAGATGAACAAAGATAGATTCACAAAGGTAATATTGTGATCCAATCCCATTAACTTGCATATTAGGACATGAGGATTACATGAATTTCACACAATTGGAAAATAATGACAGCCATTCTGAAGAGCAATCTCAATGTCACATCTGTCAAAGAACCGACATCAGGCACCGACATCAAGAACAAGGAAGATCCAAGACATACACAATGTGCAAGGAAGCATAAAAACATACAAATATGTTTGTAAACCAAGAGGGAGTGGAAATATTTTCCCACCAAATTACAAATTCAATTGTAGTTAGACTTCACTAAGTGATGAAATTTGGAAAAGGATGAAAGTTTTTGAAAAGTTAAAGTTGTAATTCTCCAAGTTTGTAAATTATTTAATTGTACATTTTTCGAGGCCCTAAGGGAATGCCATGAGGCACTTTAGGGAATGCCAAGAGTTAAGAATCTGGAAGGCCAAGTGTCTTTGGTGTAACTCAAAGGTCTCTTTCCTCACCTATGTATACCTCCTTCAAAGATGTAACAAGGTCTTTAGGCTTAATGAGGAAAGAAACTTACTATTGTAAGAGTACTTGTTGGTCATAAGCTCTTGATGTGAAAGATTTGTGGACTTTCATTTCAAAGAAGGAGTAATTCTACTATTTGTTTAAGAGGATGGTTTGATCTTAAAGAACTAGGTTTTAGAATTATTGTTCTTTTCTTATGTTTCTTTGCTTTCACTCTATCCATCACAATATTTTGCACTTAACTTATCACACTGGCTATTAGATGTTGCACCTCTAAATTACTATTCATCACAATAGGAGATAGCTAGGTGTAATTTAACTTAGTCTCATGTGTGCAAATTACTATCTACCCTATGTTGTTATTTGATTTTCATATGTGTTCAACCTAGTTTTTGTTTGCTCCCAGAATAACCTATATAGGATAGAATGGGAACTAATGTTAGATAGATAAATCCTTTCATGCAAATATATTAGATACATGATCATAAAATACAAAAACAAAAACCCAAGTCTTCCTACGAGGTGTACCACAAGTCTTCAATCAAGAAGCAACCAAGAACCCTTTGCATGTAGAGGAAACCTCGCTAGCTTTGTACTATGGTAATGAGGTGACATTAACTCTGTACAATCACAAATCTACTTCTACCTTTCTCATTATAGGAATTTTGAGGTATAAAATGGGCCTCCTAAGGGAAATTATAAAGTAATAGTGAAAATAATAAAATAAGATTAGCTTACCTCATCAAATGTTGGAGGAAAAAAATAAAAAAACTATTTTTTCAGTTCGTATTTTGAACTTATCTCCATGTGTTTTTCTCTCAAATTTTGATAGGGAGCACCTGTTGCATGGGGAATTCAATTCTACATCCAATGAGTATCCACTTGGCATACATTTGGTTGACCCCGCTCCACAAAAAACAAGAAATACATGAAAAAAAGTGATGTTGACATCAGCGTCACATTTTTTCATGTATTTCTTGTTTTTCATGAAGAGGGGTGCACCAAAAGTATGCCAAGTGGGTACTAGTTGGATGTGAAATTTAATTCCCCATCCAACAAGTTCTCCCGATTAAAATTTAAGTAAAACCACATCGAGATAAGTTGAAAATACGAGTTGAAAAAGTAGTTTTTTCACATGTTTTTTCTTTTATTATTTTAACCATTTACTCAACCTTTTTATTTTTTTACTACAAAAAAAATGGTGATTCATCCCCTATGGTTGACATCATCACCTTGAATCATATTGGTTCTTATAAAATTAATTTTTGTTGTGCATTTTTTTTAGGCCCATTTTTTACCTCAAAATTTCTCTAATGACTATCTTGATTTACAATGTTTGGTCACTCTGGACCTTAGTCGCTCATGTCCTAACCATATTTATAGCGTCATGGTTTCTCATGTCTCTACAATGCCCATAGGCTTACATATATATACATGAAGGATGAATCTTCCAGGTCTAGCTAATTTACTAAACATAGTTATTGACCCTATCAAACCATAACTACTTTGACACAATCAACCACTAATGGTTGGTTACATTAACATTAGGAACTCATCCTCTTACAACAATCATGCCTTCTAGAGGATTTCCCACATCTTGACTCTCTTTGGTGGAGATCCTCTTGCATTAGACTCCCAAAGTAAAAAGAATTCATGGCCTCATGCTTCAGTCCTCCTAGATCCCAAACTCAATGTTGTCATTGTCCACTTATTTTGTCGCGTTCCTATAGCTCCATTATCTCTACTTGCAATTTTCTAGGGTCCCATACTTTACTCTGTTGCTACTCAATTTCCTTTCCATCATTTATTATCTTCATAGGATGCATATTATTCTTGGCTTATGCTTCCATTTCTTGACTTTCCCACTTGGGAATTTTCATCAATTGCTTCCGGATTTCTTCCATCTCAATGTCCAACTCTTTTTGTTGTTGATTATACTGCTATAATTCTTCATTTATCTCCTATATGGCTATTTCCGTGTCTCCCTTGCTCCATTATTCTACCATGTGTATTTTACTATCCTTGATTTTCTGAGGATATTTTACTTCCATCCATTTAAATTTTGTCCATCATTCTAGGACTTGGCTTGTTTCAATATCATCTCAGAAATTCCCTTGACTTCATCATTATAATTGTTTTCATCAATCCTTAAGGTACTCAACTGCCTCCACCATTCTTCTTATTTTTTTGTGAAAGGTTGATTTCTTCCAATTCCATGACTCTTCCCTGCACCTGCACAACAAATAATCATGTTCCGAACTTATTATATAGTCATTAAAATGACTGTCCATAGCAAATGTAGTTTTCCTCATTTTCTATCAGACACATGTAGTTTGTTGTCTTCAACACATCTTGTGGAAACATGTGTTCCTCTTCCCTCTGCTAGTTATAATTTTTCTTTCATATTATTTATCGAATCGATCCCATATTCATTTTTTCTCTACTATGAAGATGGCATATTGTTTTAGTTATTTCCTTTACTCCCTTTTTTTGCAAGCATCTCTCCTCCTACAACTTGATGCCTCATCAAGTCTACATACTTAACCATGGTCCGTCTATAGACTTCATTGCAAGCTATATCTATATTATTCTCAGGATCATATTGTTTTATCATTTACTTTTCTTCCAACAATATCTCTTATATCCCTTCTTTCTCTTATGCTACTATCCATGTCTTCAACTACTATCTTTATCCCTTGACTTTCTTTGGGAAGTTGTCTTCTATATTTTTCCTTGACTATCATGTTCAACCATTTTTTAATTTTCTTTTTCCTTCACCAGGATGAACTATAAATTTTCTTCTATTCCATCACATAGAACTTGAAAGTCCATCTCGCATTCTTTCTCTTTTGTGACCCTTGTATAGATCTTAGGCTCTTTCAGCTAATTCTCATGCACCTTAAAAAATGACTTCAAGCAATATATCCATATTCAAATCTATACGGGTTGAAATATCTATATTAAATATCTTTAAAAAAGTCCCAATGAGCTTAAGGGAGTTGAAACAACTAT
>Ga0073774_1000426_pt1 | contig 11012 bp, 13 predicted proteins | sample InSIn5gowninarea_FD_77487 | JGI IMG/M metagenome (GOLD analysis project Ga0073774, IMG submission 77487) | Clean room microbial communities from NASA Spacecraft Assembly Facility at Jet Propulsion Laboratory, Pasadena, California, USA -... ... | reverse complement strand
ACAAAAGCGCAGTGCCAACTGGACGAACCCCAAACACGTCAGCGACCGCACTTTCGTCACCGATGCAGACGGCGATGAAGAGTTGATCATACCCGGCTCCAGCAGTGTCGAAGGAGTGGACGGTTCGCAAGTACAAGCACAGCAGCAACAACAACAAGCACAGCAGGCGCAACAGCAAGGGCAGAACAACCAGGGTGATGCAGATGGCATTGCTTAGGAAGCAGATGTCCGTTGGCCCACCCCTTCGCCTTAGAGTTGCGAGTGCCCCGACACCGCGAAAAAAGCTTGGATCAAAAACAGAGAGGTCATCAGCACGACTTGTCAAGGATGCAGGCGTACGATAGAAAGAATGACATGAAGGGTTTGTGCAAGAGAGCTGGAAACGGCAGGCGATGGTTGATGGTTCCTTTTGCTCAGAGTCGGCGTTCTCAGGAGCGTCCGTCTCCATGTCGTCTCCTCCTGCGTTAGGTCGCTGATTGTTCTTGAAGTTGCTGTTTTTCCTCGGCTTCTCAACACGCTCAAACAGTGATTTTCCTTGCTGACCCTGTTGCTGTTGTTGCTGACCGTTGAAGAATGCAGGGTTGATCGCAGGGGCATTGGGAAATTGTTGTCCGGGACCGAGAATCTGAGCCATCATTCGTGACTGCTCTTCCAGCATCTTGAATAGTTGCATCTGTTGTTGCGGGTTGGCTCCCATGACAGCGTTCGGCGACATGGGCGAGTTCATCTGGCCCATGTTCTGCATACGGTTGCCCATGTTGCGAGGGCCCTTGGGAGGCTCACGGTTGTTGTGTGTGTTGATTCTTCCGACACCACCACCACCTCTTATCCTGTGTAGCGCAGCATCACCTGTTCGGTCCAGGGCTTTGTTCATCTGTCCGAGCATACGACCACCCCGTTGTTGCTTGCCAGCACCATTGCGCATCGACTTGGGTCCGGTAGGGCTAGCTCTGGTTAGTGAATTTGTCATACAAGCATGGCGTGTTGCGACATACATTGCGCCTTCGGGCAGCGAGTCGCCTCCATCGCCCATGGTCTGATCTTGGCCAGCTTGGTCTCGGGGAGTAGTTGTGACATCGGCAGGTTGCGCCGCACCCATTTGCGCATCTTGACCTCCATTGAGTTGAGCGTTCAGACTGTTGACCTGATCGAATAACCATGTCGCGAAATCGTTGGCGCTGGGATCTTCCGGTCCAAGACCGAGCAGGTCGTTTGATAGTTCAGAGGCGATTTGAATTTGGGTCTTGCCGTTAACGAGCATGAGGATGATGTACTCGGCCAGCGCTGAGTCGTCGGCGGCACCGGTGCTCCATCCAACCTCGGCGAGCTTGGGTTGCACAGCGTTCTGGAGAGCTTCTGCCAATGGCGTTCCTGTCGCTACTTCGACCGACATGTTGACTGTCTCTGTCTCGTTCGAGCTGTTGACGATGATCCGCGTGGCAACCGAATGCAAATCTGTCGTGCGACGGCGCGGGTTTCTCGGCGATGTGTCTTGATATTCGACAAAGAATCTTCTCAAGGCAAACAGGCGATCTCTTTCAAGTGAATGGTGTAACAATAATCCGTCTGGTACAGCTTGGGAAGGGCAAGAAAAGAAAGGGCAACTGATGGATTAAAGACGCAACCGGCGCCGACAGCCGACTCACTTGCCAAAGTCTTGGCATCTCTCGGGTTTAATCATCCTTTGTTCGGTCTCAATGAATATTCTATCGTTGTCTGGATCTGTTCACTTGCAACTTCGATTCACATCAAAACGAGACCACCTGAAACACCTTTACTTGGACAAATGAAACAGATTTTGAAGCCTGTACGGCTGATATATCGAGTAAACTAGCTCAATCCAAGTCTTCTGGCCGCTTGACAGGGCTCGCTCTGTCTTTGTTGTTCTGTTCCAGTAACGGAGCAATGTTGAGACTTATACTGTTCCTGATCAGCCCCCCTGCTGTGCCTGCTGTGCCTGCTTTCCTAGTATGTTCCTTGCTAGCCTTGCCGCTGCTCTCTTCGATCGAGTGTCTCGACTCTTCGGCTGCCATCTGCTCGTGCGCCTCTCTTTTTGAGTCATCCCTCATCGTTCGCATTTTCATAACGTTGTAAGCTGCGATACTGGCAATAGTCACTACCAATCCAGAGATATTGATTGTCGTGAGCTTGTCGTGGAAGATCAAGCCAGCCGCTGATATTGTCAACACTTCTTTAAAGATGCCGCATACACTCAACGTCACTGCGCTGGTGCGCTTGAGAAGCGCAAACTCCGATGCTGTCATCAGGAAAGCGAGTACTCCGGGGAAAAGAATAATGCCGATAGATCCAGCGATGCCCCTGGACTCTGCCAATTCGCGCAGGCCTCCAACAAGCTCGATAGGTCCCTCGACTGGCAACGCTATTACGAGCAGTGCCACAAACATGACAGGTGCCAGAAAAAAGATTGACGAAAAAGGATTGCTGGTGGCCGGGCTGCGTAAAAGCAGAATCTGTGTCAAACTCCAGCGGAAACCGGAGAAGAATGCTGCACTCATAACCAGGACGAATCCCAGGACGCTAAAAGCTGTCTCTCCTGCAACCATCATGACCACTCCAGCCATCATGGTGAGGATGATAGCGCCGACCTTCAAGGATGGTTTCTCAAGGCGGAAGAGCAGGGCGAAGACAAGCACAAATCCCAGCACGGATGATTTGCACATGGTGTAGAAAGTCAGGGAAATGAACTTGAGAGACATGTTCCCGAGGCCAATGTCCAAGCCAGTAGCTGCGCCGCAAGGTCCAATGCGTGTAAGGTAGAACCAGCCAGTCATAAGCGGCTTTCGAGGCGCCTCTGTTGCATCGCCGTCTCCGGATTGTGAAATTGGCGCATAGTCGGCTGGTTTGTGTTTCGGCCGCAGGTTGGGGATAAAGTATAGGACAAGCGAGGAAAGGAAGAATTGTACGAGCATGTGTACGCAGGTGGTGAACAAGGGAAAATGGAAGTCGAGGTTCCCTTTTGAGAACATCCACTTGTTGTACTAGCGACAGGTAAGCACCGAATCAGGAGATCGGCAGTACAAGAAACTTACGACGGAGATGGATATTGAGAAGGTGTACCACAGCCCTATCAATATCGCATTTATAATTGCACTGCGCATGAAGCTCGCAGAAGCTAAACGCTCCTCCTCTTTACTGATCTCGCCATCCGGAACGATCCTCTCATCAGCCAAAGTATTCCGTCTCTTTCGCTTGGTTCTCTTCTGGCGATCCTGAGCTGTCAAGCCCGTCTCTTCGTCATCTTCGAGACCTTCGTCTGATCGAATATCGTCCATCTCCCAATCTGAGCCGGATGAGACGGGGTTTGTGTCTTCGTCGTCGTACTTGGGTGGTGACTCGGCATGGACGGCTTCGGGAATGTCGGAAGGCATTCTTCTTGGGCTGGCCCTCCGGATGCCGATGCGTTCTTCGTTGATGATTTGTTGGACGAGCGATGAACCTCGTCGCCTCGTTGAGCCCGCCTGCGAGCTTTCTGAATCCATGGTCGGATGTGTGTGTGTGTGTGGGTGGAGGGGGTCTGTTTATATCGCCGCGTGACGGGAGTGAGTGAGCACGTGTGAAGGGCGAGCAAGCATAAGCGGGCGAGGGGGTTGCTTAGTTCAGGAGCTGCGTGAAAAGCTCCGAGTGACAATGTACAAGACGACTAGACCAGCATTGTCTGTTTATCGAAGGATTGACTGACAATGGCGACTAGGTGGGGATGACAAAGGATAAGAAAGTGCACGATGATGATGTATGAGGCCGACTTCTTGCTGTTGCTTTCTTTCCCCTGGGCCCTGGCTGATGCACTCTTCCCCGTACGTATCGATTAGGGGGTCCACTTTGGGCTGATCCGCAGTCCAGCCATTTTCCACAATATCAATCCCTGCTCTGATCTCTGCTTTGAGTAAAAAACAATCCTCGACTCTTTCTTTCACCAAAACTTCTGTTTGCGACGAGTAGCCTACGAATCAACGCAGTGAATAGGGCATTTGATCGATTCCTGCTTCGAACAACACCTCGAAGCCACTCTCGATTGCGGCTCCCGACTCCACAGATGAGCCGTTGCATGCACTGTAGCTCGCAAGAGAAGAAGATCTTACTGAAACAGGCATTCTGATACGGCCTCGCGTTGCCCGTCTCGTTCACGTCACTCAAAGCACCCATGCAACTGATAAAATCGCCGACCAAGGCACACGAATGAGCTTCTCCATCTTCACATGTTCGAGTATGATGACACCCACCTGACCCATTTGGCGGTCAAACAGACTTTCGTGTGGAGAGAAACTCCATCACGACCTCGGTGCTTTCTCCGCACACTGTTTACTGAAAGTTCGTCACCTTCTCTCTTCTATCGCAACGTCAAATTGTGACATGTCCCCGAAAATGCACAACGCTTCTCAAAAGGAGCACAATATCCATGGAGGAGGCTATTCGGTATGCCCTCTCTGGACACAGATCTTGTTGTGAATATCTTTTGCATTTCGACAGCTGTGCGAGTGACAAACTTTAGCGTATGAGAGCATGCAGGCCAAGAGCACTGCCTCCGACCGTATCAGATACGCTTCCAGCTTCGCATTCGACCACATCATACGATCTTTGTGTTTTACCAGGCAACAGAATCTCAAGACATGTCGAACGCTAGTACTTTCAAAGTCAGACATCTTGGGAGCGACGAGGTCTTCGAGAGGCATGACATCTTCATCAATCCTAACTCTTTGGATGCTCTTCCCACGGGAGCTTCAATAGACCCGGACCTTATCGCTTTTCACCAGGCCTTCCCAGAATCAAAGGCTACTCCTCTGATAGAGCTTCCACAAGTAGCCCAAGAACTGGGTATCGGCCATGTATACGTCAAAGACGAGAGCCTCAGATTTGGCTTGCCTTCATTCAAGATCTTAGGAGCTTCCTGGGGCGTCTTCAGAGCCGTATGTGAAAAGACGAGTCTTCCTTCATCTTCGTCTCTTGAAGAAGCCGGACATGCGGCTCAGAAGGCGGGCATCAGTCTCGTTACCTGTACAGATGGTAATTGGGGCAGGGCCATCGCACGCACGGCCAAATACTTGGGTATCAAAGCCACTATTCATGTGCCCAAGACTATGGATGAGGCAACTCGAGCGAAACTACGCGATGAGGGCGCTATCGTCAATGCGGTCAATGGAAGTTATGACGACAGTATCGCAGCTGCCATGAAAGAGTCAGAAAGCTCAAAGTCAATGCTTGTGATGGACACTTCTTGGGAGGGCTTCGAAAGGATGCCAAAGGTAGGCTTCTCCGCTGACGAGGGTCGATTGTGTGTAGGCCATTGACGTGTAATAGTGGGTTGTAGAAGGTTATGCCACTATGCATGCTGAGGTTGATCGACAGCTTGAGGAGACCTGCGGTAAAAGACCAACCCTGTGTATCGCGTCTGTCGGTGTTGGGTCGTGGGCTCAGTCGGTCGTCAATCATTACACAGAGGATGGGTCATCAACCAAAATCGTCACTGTCGAGTCAGAAGCAGCACCCTGCTTGATGGAAAGTCTTCACAACAAGAAGATCGTCTCAGTCGAAACAGGGTCAACGATCATGGATGGTAAGGGCCTCGAGATCGTGTACCAGTATGTCCGGACTGATGTTTCCAGGCATGAATTGCGGCACAGTCTCTACTAATACATGGCCAACTCTGAGCACCGGCGTCTATGCCTCCGTGGTAGTCAATGATCTCGAGTCTCATCGAGATGTTTCCTATCTGAACAATCATGGTGTGAACGCAGGTCCTTGTGGAGCAGCTCCGTTGGCAGCTTTGAGGAAGCTTCACAAGAGAGGCGTGTTGCTACCAGATCCTGAAGCTGTGGTTGTCTTGTTCAGCACCGAAGGATATAGAGACTACGTCGTACCTGCCTCGACCTAGGTTTCGAGACTTGTTGAAGGACTGATCTCAGTGGACGGCTCCGCCGAGCTCAGAGACATTGTGCGTTTTGAAGCACAAGCGGACGCGTCATGGTCAAATGCTTGTCAGAACGTGGTCGTCGAGACTTGTGCTGCTGGTGACACCTTCAATGCGCTTTGTCGAGCTCAGTGTATATTTCTACCTTGATCGTACATCGCAAGTCTCACCACGACTTTGCACATTTGTTTGTGCCGCGCGTCAAGTTCAATACTTCACCGAGTCTCTTTGATCCAGATACTTAAATTCTTCATGGCTTGAGAGTTCATTCAGCTTGTTGACGGGTGTATAATGGAAGCGTCAACACATACCAGGGTGTTACCCTCAGCGAAGTCGCATTTCGCAAGAAAGGCAAAACGCAGTGCGGCGATTTACCTCGAGAAACATTTTGTCCATCCCATATAATATAGACATTTGACAGCACTATACGACACTAATGAAAGACTGCCCACCTATGCTTACTTTCCACCTCTGCCAGCCATACTCATATCCCACCCGTAACGTGGCTTGCGCAGTGGTTCGAGAAGAAGGACCTGCATAAGCCCGTTGCTATTGACGGAAGTTAGGCGGAAATGCCGACTGCCGCGCCAGAGTTCAACCATGATGCAGATGGAAGGAGGAGATACGGCTCGCCGGGCATACTGACTGAAGCCAAACTCCTGCCTCTCGACAAAGGCAAGACTGACAAGCATTGGCGCCGAACTACTAGAGATACCTTGCAGAGAGTCATCAGTTAGAAAGTCACCCGGTTTCCACGGAGTCCATCTTGTCGTTGTCATCGTCAGGTACATATTTGAGAAGCCAAGTCCTTCTAGTCCGGAAATAGCTTCTAACCAACGGGAGGCTGCAGATCCGGGAGTGGGCGGGCTTGATAACGTTGAGAGTCAATCCGTTTTTGACTCTCCCACGCAGCCCAGATGCGCTCTAGCATGGGCTCGCCAACGCTCCTGGATAGCTGAAAGAGAAATATTGTCTGAGGTTTGGCGAATATTTTCTCCTTCCCTCCCCTCCTGCATCTCTCGTCCTTTCGCTCTTTTCCATATTTCAGACTCTCGATATATTTTCCGGAAGCCTGGTTCTATCGCTCAAACTTCCAACTTTTCTCGAGTCGTCCATTCATTCGCTCTAGTATATTGAACCGCCTCTGACGCATTAATCGCCTTCGACCAAGTCGCTTGTAATATCCGGATCTTTTATACCCCTACGATACCCCCGGAACACTTCTATCTATCGGCATTTTATCATACAACACATATCACCATGCGTTACATTACTCAGGCACTTATTTTGGCCGCCCCTCTCGTCGGGGCCGCTGCGTCCAGCAAGCGTGGACTCGTTTACGTTTCATCGAAGACACCACAGGACGACAGTATCTGGACCACCGACTCCGACTTGTAAGAGATGATGCCCCGAAGTGTATGTTGTAGACAACGTACTAACCATACCAGGACATGGTACTACAACTATGGCTCTGTTCCCACATCAGACTTCAATGGCAAGCTCGAGTTCGTCCCCATGCTGTGGGGAGCACCCGAGGACCCAGAGAACGACATGTCTTTCTACAACACGGTCAAGAACTTGGTATCGGAGGGAAACAACATCAGCTACGTTCTCGGCTTCAACGAGCCCGATGGCTGCGACGGTAGCAGCGGTGGCTCTTGCGTCACCGCCGCAACCGCCGCTCAAGTCTGGAAGAAGCAGATGGAGCCTTTGAAGCGCGATTTCGGCATCAAGCTCGGCGCCCCTGCAGTCACCGGTGCCCCTAACGGATTCGTCTGGCTCCAGAACTTCTTCTCCGAGTGTGCCATTCTTGCCGCCAGCGCTGACAACAATGCCACCAACACTACATCTTGCGAAGTCGATTTCATCCCTGCCCATTGGTACGGCGACTTTGGTGGTCTGGCCAGTCATTTGGGTCAGGTCAACGGCACATACCAGAACATCAGTTCCATCTGGGTTACCGAATTCGCATGCGCAGGTTGCACTCTCGAGGCCAGCCAGAGCTTTGCCAACACTACTTTCGAATACCTTGACCGCATCAACTACATGGGCAGATACTCATACTTTGGTTCTTTCCGTTCATCCGTCTCTAACGTAAGTTGAACCTTTTCAGCATTACTCGAAAATCGTCCACTAATATTTCTATACAGGTTGGACCCAATGCCGCTATGTTGACCGAGAAGGGCAAGCTCACCGATATTGGTGCTGTCTACCTCAACCAAGCCATGACTGGCAACATCCCCAAGGGCTCTGCCAGCAGCGTCGCCAAGTTCGCTGGCTGGAGTGGTATTGTCGCCGCCGCTGTCTTCTGGAGTATCTTGTAAACAAGATAACATGTTATTTTCTTCTTTGGGAGCGGGGAGTTATCTGCGTGGTAGGGTCAAGACCTCAATCTGCATAGAGGCTGGATATTTTTTCCGACAGAACTGATATAGAGATAATGAATATTTGCATTTACAGTATATCAATCTTACCTAAATTGAAAACCTGGAGCAACAATCGAGCAACGATCTCAGCCATTGTCATGACGCAGAGCTATCGTCAATCACGGAGCTAACATGTCTTTAGTAAGGTCGTGTGCGCTAGGTAAAACTGTAAGAGAGCCTATTACACCGGCAAGTATGTGCATCGCTAAGCGTCTTAAGCAAAGTGACAGCGTGGGTATCGCTGCTGCTACGAATTTGTTGCTACTTGATGGCAACAGGCATTTTACACTCGCAACCTGCGGCTCTGACAACATACTTCGCAAATCGAGACAGATCAGAACTCACAGAAAAGATGGTGTAGATGTGCAACGGAAGCACAATGATGTCTATATGTCTGGGCAATCCCAAGTTCATGGAAACTGTAAAGAAGAGATTCCGCACATGTTTCGGAAAGGTAGTGAGCAGAGAGGAGATTCCCTCGCTGTACGAAGCAAGTTGGATGAGAGAGAGAAGGACTCGAGGATGTTTGACCTCTCATAATACCCCATAATGTTTGTCTCACATGACTGGAGCTCGAGCATGTTCATGGTATTCGATCACCGACCACGTCGGGTTGAACGGCATACAATAACTAAGACAGATCAGCATACACTGAGCTAGATCAGCAAGTCTGGAATGCTCTTGGTGTGAGTCTGTGAGGCCGGTCGAATAGTTGATCCTGCAATCAAAAACAATCGCTGATGAAATACTTTGCACGTATGATCGACCGCTTTCTTCTCTCCAGGATATCGGTAGTTCCAACAGGCCGTCAGATTATGTTGGACACGGCCGCAGTTTTGACAAGTAAATAAGCAATCCTCCCAAAGGAAAATAGAGATGCTTGCATGTGTCAATATTTAGAAACAGCTAATGATCAGCCAATCCCACACGGATAATGATTGCGTACCTGCCAAACAAGATTGGCATGTGTGAATACAATACTTCTCGCCAAGAGCTGGTGAAGACAAGTTGGCTGTAACTAGGTGAATCCTGGACGAAAGGGTGACGAGTCTGACGGGGTGGTTGAGACCGAGGCAGCGAATGGGGACTCCATTCTATCTACGACAAGCCATTGATTGATCGGAAGCAGACGTCGCTCGTATCAAGGGCGCTTAGACCTTGCAAGGTGGCAGTTTTGTGGCTTAAGGCGCAGCGTCGTTGTGCTGCAACAGGACCGTTTTCTGAAGTAAACATAGAGACTTTGTGAACTGGTGGCCACACGACAACCACGCCCAGCAACGAAAAGGTCGAGGAATGGAATCATGCGGCGATGCACGCAAGACGGTCAAGAGGAACAGTCGGGTCGATGGTCAGGCCTCGATGCCAGTGAGCAGTCTGTGCACACATGCAGAAGGTAGGTGCGACGCTAGCAAAGCACCCTGGACATGGCCACACGCTCTTCATCTCACCTCATTCGCTCGCTTTCTGCCACTGCACACCTGCACTTTCCTATCGCTCGTTGATTTATTTTGTCCACTGCTCGAACATTCTGTTGCGTCGTTCTTTCTTTTGCATATTTTCCGCCTAACTTTTACCTTCCTTCTCGTGTCTTGTTCCAAAACACACACAACGTCTTTCTCCCGCGTTTAGCACGTTTCAACAGGCCGCAGCCCCTTATTACGCCGCCGACACACAACGCGAACGTCTTTGCTCGGCGACTGGCCCAAAACACTTCTTGATTATCCGTCGAAGTTGTCTCTAACTTCACTCACACTCGTTACACCTATCCATCGAATTCTTCACCGGACACATCTATCTCGTCCAGCTTAATCGTGACTCATACCAGTCCTCGAACCCCTGAAACTTTAAAAGCCTGGAAATTTGATATCGCATATAGAGGCACCGCTTCTTCGCACAACGACCATGTGGTCTTCGGGCATTTCATGGGGCTTGCCACTCGTGCTGCTCAGCGCTCTGCCGGCCAGAGTGTTGGGTGGTGACATCCTCTCTACTCAAGGATACAGTCTCTGTTCAAGCGACCCTACCATCCAGGTTCAAGCCTTGGACATCCAATACGACCGATCGACAAACCAGGTCGTCTTCAATGTAGCAGGAAGCAGTTCCATATCACAAAAAGTCAAGGCCAAGATTTTGGTTACCGCGTACGGAAGACAGGTTTATGAGAAATCCTTCAACCCTTGCGACTCGGATACCTATGTTGAACAACTTTGTCCTGGTATCTATACCTCTCTCCAAGATGTCTCTGTCAATCAAAGCTAAACTTCAATCTCCAGTTCCTGCCGGTAGCTTCGCCGCCCAAGGTAACCAATCCATTCCTGCCGAATACGCCAGTCAAATCCCCTCGATCGCTTTCAACGTACCAGACTTGGACGGCGTAGCCAAGCTCGAACTTTTTGCCGACGACGATGATACCAAAGATCTTGCTTGTGTTCAATCAACCGTTAGCAACGGAAAATCGATGAACGTGCAAGCAGTCACCTACGTCGCTGCTGGTATGGCTGGCGCCGCCCTGGGAATATCTGCTCTTGGTGCTGTCGTTGGTGGCTTCCACGTCGGTGGTGCTTCACCGAGTCCTACGTTTGGCGAAACCTTTGGCTGGTTCCAAGGCATCGCAACGAACGGCATGCTCAGTGTCACGTACCCTACTATCTACAGCAGTT
>Ga0073774_1000423_pt1 | contig 11052 bp, 12 predicted proteins | sample InSIn5gowninarea_FD_77487 | JGI IMG/M metagenome (GOLD analysis project Ga0073774, IMG submission 77487) | Clean room microbial communities from NASA Spacecraft Assembly Facility at Jet Propulsion Laboratory, Pasadena, California, USA -... ... | reverse complement strand
CCTCCTCTTCAAGCTCTTGCTTATGTGTATACTCACACAACAGAACAGCCTCTTCATTAGCGATACGAAGCTCTCTCCTCACCATACATCCCTCTCATACTCTCAATCCCAAAACTAGCACTCGGACTAGCCGAGTTACTACCAGCAGAATCCCAATCACTAATACTGCTCGTCCTCCTCCTGCCTTGTGTCTTCTTAAAAGCTTTGAGTTCCATCTCCTTCTCCATCAGTCTAGCTTGAACCCAGCTCCTAAACTCTGCATCACCGTCCTCGTCACTTTCGAATGCGTGACGGACAGTGGGGCAATTGAGCATTTCGGTGAGAGTGGCTTTCATAGCGTGAGTGAGCTCGAGGAGATGTGCTTCGAGTTCGTCTTGGGTGTTGGTTGGTGAAAGGATTGGCGAGCCTGTCATGCTGACGGCGGTGGAGAGGGCTGGTGAGACAGCTGGTTTGACGAGGCGTGGGCGGGTGGGAGAGCGGGCGGTCGGTGAGAAGCTGGGTGATGTGGTGGAGTTTGGGGAGGTTGAGAGAGAGAAAGATGAAGGGTCTGATGGGGAAGCTCGCAAAGGTGGTGGCATGGTGAAGGGGTCGACGGCAAGCTGAGAGCGGAGAGCTTCTTGTTCTTGATGGAGACGAAGGTATTTGGTGAGAGCGGAGGACTGTAGGACAAAGATTAGCGGTGAAGAGTATGAGAGTGTGTATGTATGCACTGACCCGCTCTGTATCAGTGTGAGTGGGAAGAATAGACATAATGCTGGAGATAATTGTCGTTTGTTGATGGAAACGCAACTATGTTGGTAGCAGTGGTCGAACTTGCTCGCGTGCTCGACGAGCAGATGATTGCGTTTAGTAGCCTTTCTCCTCTGACACAGCTCAATGGATGAAGGCTATGCTGAAGTTGTGGATGGGATGATGGAGAGAATCTTGTAACCCCTGATGCTCTGGGACGTTCAATTGAGGGGCAAGAGTTGGAAAAATGGTGCAATGACCGTTGAGGCTTTTGTGTGAGTTGGCTGAGTTGGCTGAGTTGGCTGAGTTGGAATTTTGTTCAAGTGAGACAAAGGATGCGCTGTATGTGTGAGGTAAGAAGAGAGAAGGAAGAAGAGCCAACCCACCCCTTCCCATATAGGTATCTACATGCGGCATCGCGTGGCACAAGGAAAAGTGCCAAGTAAGTAATGATGTTACTAAGTTAAGGTTGACGGAACTTGGTCCTGAGGAACTTTCTGCACGTCTCTGACGCAGGTTTGCTCCCGCTTCGCCAGATCTGCAGGGCTCTTGCTGAGTTTATCTTTTGGTAAATCTGCTGGGCCTTGTTTTGGATTGCTGGGTTATCAATATATGAGCTCATGTCTTGGTAAACTTGTGCAACTACGCAACTAACAGCTCTGAAAGACACGACCTTCCAAACAAATGGCCGCAAACACGCGAGGTTCTGGCAAACGAGCAATAATAATGGTTTCATGTCGTCGTTTATTCGCTTCATACTTGAAATCTCCAAATCTTCCCACTTTTAGCTCCACATGATGCCCCCATACTTGACGTCGAAAGTGGAACAGCATTCTCCCAACACTGATTGGGATCGAAATGTTTGACTGCCATCTTGATCACTGCTCATGGCATCAATACCTTGAGCGTAATCATGATAGATATCGTTTGTTGAGATGCTGGCAATTTCGAGAGGGTACGATGTAGTGAAAGAACGGAGTCGTATACTCGATCAAACAACCTGTCTTCTAGTCCGGAATATCCTGATTGTCCTCATAAGGTTGTAGTGATAGACCCTCTGCCAACTTACGGATGGTTAGGGAAACCTCAACAGAGTATATATGTATCATCAAAAGGAAGATTACGGAGTAGACCCATACTATGTCTATAGCCACGCATCATAAAACAGACGAAAATTTCGGGAGAAGAGAGAGACAAGCTTACTAAACCCCTAGAGAAGACATGCTGCTCTGTTATTGCCTGCTTATCGTGTTCAAGAAGGAAATATGCCATGCTTTTGTCAACATTCAAAATGTTGATTGTATACACGTCGATTGTGTAGAGTTCTCGTACGTCTCCCTGCCAGCAGACAAACGTGAGAACTCCTACAACCAAAAAGAGAGAAGTGAGAAAGCATGTCAAACTTCACTCCTAGTGCTACCTCCTCTAGAAATGACAGGCGATTTACGCGAGCTCGAGAGGGAGTTAGGAGCACATCCTCCACCACCTGAAACGTGATCAGCACTCCAGCACAAGCGATCGCTACCTGCGCCCAAGTACACTCGAAGATGAGACAAGACAGGACGAGGCCCAACGTAATCGCCAAGCTTTTCTTGCGAGTTGCTCAGGCAATCGAGACGGGTATGACGATGAACAATACAAATTTGTACCTGAAATCAGCCAGGTGTAGGTTTCAGGCTGTCGGAAGATTTTACCTTACAGGGAAGGTGTTTGGACGCGAAAGTTGCCGAACTAGTCGCGGGAAACCAATAACACCTGGTAACGACTCAACGAGCTGTTTTGGTCGTCAGGGTCATGGAGCATGAGCCAGAAGGTGTTATGGCCTAGAATTATTAGTATGATGTTGGTTGGACTGGGGAAATTGGGCGCAAGCGCTGAGCTGATGTGTTTTCGCGCTAGCGTTTTGAAGTTCGTCCCACCCAACCGAATTAACCGAGAAGGGGTTCGGAAGCAACAAGGTTGAGAGTGATAGCGTGTAAGAGCCATATTGATTCCAAATTGGATTCAAGATACAATAAGGTAATTCACAATTCATCTTGACCAAGCTCGGATGAAATTCACGTTAACTGTGCATGGGACGAAATATCGCGCGCTGCTTGTTTCATCGAAGAACAACAACAAACACTGAAACGGTGTAGTCGTTGCGATGGCAAATGACACAAAACAGAGAGCGTTCATGGAGAATTAGCTTCGTCTGCCGGCCGAAAAGCAGGTACAGCTGTACCTGAAGCCTAGCCTGCATGTATGTGCTGCATGGACGGGAAGGTGAGGCCGTCGAGATGATTGGGTGCAATAACAATTGTGGCGACGCTGGTGTGGGAGATTGCGAGAGCTCGGTCTAGCTGACTAGCTGGCTGGCTGGTTGGCCATGCTTCGTTTTTCACTTCACTTTTTGACTGGGAAGCGCCCGAAATCAAGACCCACAGTAATTTCGAGGTTGCTATATCACTCTGTATTCCGCCAAGCAGCTGACTGTGTCTCGTTCGGTGACCATCTATATAAGCGCCTGTCTCAGCGCTACTCTCTTCTCTCTTTTCTTTCCATCATCAACTCACAACAGTCTTTCGTTCACAGTCACTCACTCAGACACTCGTTCACCAACAACAAAACTTTTTAATTTACTACCACTTCTTCTAATCGACCTACTTTCTTCCCAATCAATCAATCAACCAAACCCAACTCAATCAAAATGCGTTACTCCACCATCGCTGCTGCTGGCCTTGCCGCCACCGTCCAGGCTGCTTCTACCGCCTACGTCTACGAGACCGTCACTGCCGTCACCACCTACTGCCCGGCCTCCACCCAGATCACCCACGGTGGTTCAGTCTACACTGTCACTTCGGCCACCACCTTGACTATCTCCGACTGCCCTTGCACTCTCACCCACGCAGTGACCAACGGTACCACCATCACCAGCTCCATGTTTGTCCCGTCGACCTCTGCCTCCACCTCCGTCTCAACCCTCACCAACACGAAGACCAACACCGTCACTGTCTCCCCCGTCAGCTCCAGCGCCTCCAGCACCGTCACTGTCTCCCCCGTCAGCTCCAGCGCCTCCAGCACCGCTTCTCCCTCCACTGCCACCAACACCAACACCTTGACTCTCACCAAGACCTGCACTGAAGCCAAGTGCCAGTCCACTTCTTACACCACCACCACCACCGTCGCCCCCGGTGGCTCTTCCTCCACTGGCCCCGCCACCATGCCTGTCCCTGCCGTCAGCACTGGCAGCCTCTCCACCTCCACCCTCACCAACACCATCTCCAACACCAACACCGTCGTCATCTCCGTCAAGACCAGCAGCGCCATGCCCACCTACTGGAACGCTACCGGCTCTGCCACTGCTCCCGCAGGTACTGGCGCCTCTGCTTCCACCACTGGCAAGGTTGCTCCTTACAACCCAAGCGGTAACTCTGCTGCTCAGACTAGCGCTTTCGGCCTTGCTGCCATTGTTGCCGTTGCTGCTTACTTCTTGTAAGCATAGCAATGTGCTAGCGATGATGACGACTATCTGATGGGATGACTGAAAATGTGCCGGCTGATGCATACGATGTTGGAAGAATGGTCTCTGCTTTTCTTGTTTACGCGCGCACCTTGTCCTTTTTCGCAGTGATGCTAGCTCCATTGAATGCCCACACAGGCTGTGGAGTGTTTATGGTCTACGCATTTACTGATGGAGTTTGAGTGTTTCTATGGGATTGGGGTCTTTGTATCTATGCATTATGGGTCTGATTGATTGATTTGAAATTGAAAGCTGGTGTAAACTATAAGAAGAAGAGGAAGAAAATAGACTGTATCTACAATTGTATAGAACAGACACAAACAAAATGCAACAAAAACATTGGAAATTTTACTCATTCTGCTCCTCTTGGTCTCCTCACTCTCTTCTTTCTCATGATCATTCACTGGATGGTTTCGCCTCATTTGTTTACAAACAACAATAACACCAAGCCGAAAAGCGCCACACTCGTATCACCCAGCCCGCTCATTTCCACCGGGCTAAGTCGTATCACCAGGACGCCACAGAATCGACAATTCAGCAAAAGCGCCCACACATTCGGTCGTTGCTATGGTCTGTTGTGCGCCATGCTGTAATCTCTTCTCAGCCCAGCCATACCAATAATCTGTCAACCGTCGTTGTCGTTGTTTTCGTTCGGACGCGTACAAAGGTAGCGCGTGGAGAGTGGATTTGTGTTCCTGCATTAGCGTCTTTGGGGACGTGAGCGTGCTTGGGCTCGTGCTTGACGGTCGGATGCACGGCATGGTGGAAAAGACGTTCTTGACTTATTTGAAGGGGAAAGTCAGGGAATGGGAGACACACAGAGTTTTTAGGACGCATAGTCATGTTCAATTGCAGATAAGAGAAAATATATAAGTAACGAGCCAGTTTCCAGTCGTCGAATGTCAGCAGAGACGGATGGGCTGTGTCCAGTGCAGGCACAAAGGCCTGATGCTGGCGTAACGAAATGAGCCAAGGACTTCTTGTTGATCAGATTAAATACACAGCTAGCCTAGTCCCTTCACCTCAGCAACCATGCTGTCCGATGATGAAAAAGTTCTTCAGAACATATCTATTATTCCACCACCCCTGTTGACAATCAGTGGTCTTCGCAAAGACATCATGCCCACCTCATCACCGTCCCATGCAATGCCCACTCCCTCAAAACGCCATTCATATGCACATTTTTCCCAGAGCAACAAAGCCATCTCGTGCAATTTCACAACCTCGTTGTTGTTCACCAAGCCCAACCAGGCAACCCAGATACTCTTTAGTACTGCCAGCAATACTCACACCGAGCCAATCAGCAACAAAGCAAATAATAAACCTTGACATCTCATCAAGAACCTATTGGGATCTCACGCAAGACCTTCACCGGATGAAACAGACGATACTTCCGTGTGGCGATTGCCGTACCACAAAGCTCAGTGATAGAGCTTGAAGCTCCTCGTCATCTTCTCCTTCAACTTCTTGCCAACATCAGAGCGGATCTTTGCGCCACCAAGGTTGTTGTGATAGTAATGCCTGATTTGCATCTCCTCTCGTTCAATCTTGATCTCATCAGCCTGGATCAGTCCCAGATTGCGGAGAAAGCGATCGTTGTCCTCGGAAATAGCAGCTTTGCCGTGAATGTCGAGTGTGATCTTTTGGAGTGCGCTGTGCCGAGCAAGCAACTTGAAGGCCTCCAAAAGATGGTCGTCAGACGCGAACCTGCCAGTACGATATTCTTTCCCTGTAGCATCCCGAAATTCAAACTTGATGTTTCTAAGCTCTGCAATATTCCTTGGTCCAATAGTCGCAAGGAATCTTCGAACGTCCTTCCAACCAACCTCTTCCCATTCGGGTTGCCAGTAATCTCCTCGTTTCTCGTCACAACGAACAAAACAGAATTCGTGCTCGCCATACAGAAACTGTCTCGCTTCCTCATACACCTGCTTGCATGTTCTCAGCAGTGCGGAGTTGTGGCTGAAGTTCTGTGCAAATCTGAAGTTGATGTCTTTGTTGGTGGGACTGACTATTGCACGTTTATAGATATCGTTCCTGAGCTCTGCTGGTAAGTCGAGGAATGTTGCTGGCTTCTGTGGGATCTCGAGAAGGGGTGGGGCGACTGCTGGGGGATTATTAGCTTCTATTTGAGTTTGTTCTTGCAGGATATCTCAAAGATGTGTGTTCGAGAAATCTCGAAGGACAGATATGATAACAATGACAGAGATGTGGTGTGAGTGGTGCTGATTCAAGATCAAGGCGCTCGAGGCAGGAAAAAACCATTATAATCTCTTTCAACGCCTCAATGAGATATGGTCTTGTTATGGAAGATGAGATGAATAAGAATCATGTGTGAAGAGTGCTGAAGAAGATCTGTAGAATCACGAGTATTGGAAAAAAAAACACATCCCATAGACGAGACGATTGAGATATCACTCAAGAATGATAGCATCGAAGGAGACTCTTACTGATGTGAACAATGCTGGGACGACTTACCACTACCAATGGGGCCAAAGTCGTGCAGGACCCCATGCTTTGGTTTTAGACTACGGATCTTCCTGCCAGATATTAATGAGGATGCATGGGTGTTGAGTGAGTCGAAAGATGATGCGGTGATTGACGTTCCGGTCTTCGACAGTGAGTCTGTTGGAAAGTTGTTGTAATTCATGTTGCCAGTTGGTAGCTGCAGATTCACTACGAAGGGTCCTTGATGTCCAGGTGGAACATGAAAGGTGAGACTGAGCTGACGTGTCGATGGAGCTGTACTTGACACCGAACTTAGAGGTCCATCAAGAGGCAAGTCACGATGTTCTTCCGGTAGCGCTGGTGGTGGTGGCGAAGGTGCACGTCTTTTGTGAAAGAGACGGCTATGTCGACCATTGTCATCGGGTTCACTCTCTGAGTCTGAATCTTCATCATCGTTCTTGGTGATCACGTCCTCAGTCCTCACGAATCCTGCAGCAAGAGATCGTCTACCAGCATTTTGTCGAGTAGGTCTACCTGTGGGTTTGGCACGTTTCGCAGCAAATGGTTCGTCGATGAGCTCTTCCGTAGCAACTCGCTTCGTGGCAGACATGTTGCCTTGATGTGAGGCGTGCTGAGCGAAGAGGCTTGTGAAAAAGGATCGCTCAAAAGATGCTAATCCGTGGTGACTATCAAGTGAGAGGAATGTGGCAGAAAGAGACGCCCTGGAAGGGTGGTTGATGTGTGAGGAGTGCTGAGTGGATTAAAGTGTGGAAAAGATGCTTCTGAAATGTGCTAATCCTTGGTAAGAAGTGTTTGAGAGTAACGCGCAAGAAAGGGCGGCCCCCGAAGGTGATTGAGATGTGAGGAGTGTTGAGTGAGGAAGGTTTGCACAAAGTTGAAGCAAAACAGAAGGAGATATAAAGTGTGAGAAAAGTGAGTGAATCAACTTTTCGGGGTCCGTCAGTCTTGGTGCGTGAGGTGTGCTTGCCTCAGATGAATGTGAAACATGTCATCAACATATGGAGGGAATGTCCAGTGTCGTTCGTTGTTTCACCAATTTCAGGCACCATAACAAAACACCCATATATTGATCTCATATATATCTATATACAAGGATCCCTCCATACACGTACGCCAAGTACCATTCGTCCTCAAATTGACTTCCTCGTCAGCTGATGGAGTCATGAGTCTTTGCCCGAGCCTTGACCGAAAAACTGCTCGGGCACAGCAGACACCGACAGAATAAAATTGGTAGTGAGATGTACTTTTGGCAGCACTGGCTTCTCACTGACCGTCTCATACACTAGCTTGCAGTATGAGCAGTGTTAGTTGGCAAGACAGACGGGCAGATGGATTAACTGCAACAGGCTGACTGCGGTACACAACTACGAAGCCGGTCAGGAAGTTTCATATTGTCTCTCAAAAGTGTGGTGACAATGGGCCGAGACATCTCAGCATCCACCACATCGTCCGACAAGCAGACGAGTGAATGTCAGCCGTACAGACCTGTGCTCATCATTCCAGTTGTAGTTGTGTGAAGAGAAGAAGAAGAAGAGGGAGGAGAGTCCGATGTGCAGTAGTAGATAGGGACTTTTGCGCTAACGCCGAATTTAGACTAGCTTCCACGTTTCTCCCAATGACACATGCTATTGCAACCGAAGCAAGCTCGAGTACTGCTACGCTGCTTTCAGCACAATCTTGACCTGTCGGCAATGTCCTTTGCGCGGAGCTCGCTGAGAGCTTCATCGTCACTGGTGTCATCTCTGCGACCTTGTAGAGTGCCCCTAAGTCCACAATGTCTGCTGGCGCAGAGACTCCGCAATGCACGAAGCTTGTCGAATGATGCTCAGCACAAGGTAAGAAGCATTTCAGGACTGTTGGTCTACCTACATAGCTTGATGGACTGACCATAATTGCAGCTGCTATCCTCAGACCTCGAGGAAGGAGATCCGCAAGTCTACGAGATAATACAAAAAGAAAAGCGGCGGCAAAAGCACTTCATCAACCTCATACCTTCCGAAAACTTCACGTCGCAAGCTGTTTTGGATGCCTTAGGGAGTGTTATGCAAAGTATGCGCGCTACATGGACACCGCGTTGAAGGGTACATGCTAAAGAGGTGAAATATAGACAAGTACTCCGAAGGCTATCCTGGTGCAAGATATTATGGAGGAAACGAGCACATCGATGAGGCAGAGCGTTTATGCCAAAAACGAGCCCTTGACACTTTTGGCTTGCGGGAGGAGGAATGGGGCGTCAATGTCCAGCGTAAGCTACCTGAAAGCAGCACACTAAGAACACGATCTCATGCTTTTAGCTCTTTCTGGATCACCGGCAAACTTATATGCCTACTCCGCACTCCTCAACACACATGATCGCATCATGGGTCTCGACCTTCCGCATGGTGGTCATCTCTCACACGGCTTTCAGACTCCAACGAAAAAAATCTCGGCAACTTCGAAATACTTTGAAACACTACCATACCGCCTAGACGAAAAGACTGGTCTTATTGATTATGACAAGCTGCAAGAGTTGGCGACCCTTTACCGACCTAAAATTATCATTGCAGGCACTTCGGCATATTCAAGATTGCTCGACTACGAAAAGTTCAGGAAGATCAGTGACAACGTAGGAGCATATCTCCTATCTGATATGGCACACATTAGTGGATTGGTTGCGGCTGGAGTGATCCCATCGCCCTTCGCATACTCAGACGTCGTAACGACGACGACACACAAGTCGCTACGTGGTCCTCGTGGTGCAATGATCTTCTTCCGAAGAGGCGTTCGAAAAACGGATAAGAGTGGGCAGGAGGAGTTATATGATCTCGAAGGACCAATCAACTCTTCTGTCTTCCCTGGTCATCAAGGTGGCCCACACAATCACACAATTACTGCTCTTGCAGTAGCCTTGAAGCAAGCTCAAAGTCCAGTATTCAAGGAGTACCAGCGAGCAGTTATACAAAATGCCAAAGCACTGGCAGCACGACTTGGTCAGCCAAAGAACAATAGTGGTCATGGGTACTCGATAGTTTCTGGAGGTACTGACAACCATCTGGTACTCATCGACCTGAAGCCGGCAGGCATTGATGGAGCTCGTGTCGAGCGTATACTCGAGCTTGTGGGTGTGGCATCTAACAAGAACACAGTTCCTGGTGATGTTTCAGCTATGAAGCCTGGTGGTCTGAGGATGGGTACTCCTGCGATGACCTCTCGTGGATTTGGTCCAGGTGATTTCGAGCGTGTTGGTGACATTGTGCACCGAGCAGTAGTAATAGCAAAGAAACTTGACAAGGATGCAAAGGAGGCTCAGGAGAAGAAGGGCAGGAAAAACCCGGCGAGTGTCGCGGCATTCAAGGAGTTTGTTGGTGAAGGCACCGAATTTACTGATATCACGCAGCTGCGAAGCGAGGTTGAGGAATGGGTGAGTAAGCTTGCTTGGATATGTTTGACAAATACTAATGACTTCTCATAGGTCGGCACATTCTCGTTACCTTGGGAAAAGCTCTCGTGATCGAGAAATCTTCTGTACGTTATACCCAAAGTCTTCATGGGGGCTTCGTATATCACCACTCCTAGGCATGTTGCGAATATATATACTTTTGATGTCGACTCTCGTCATCACCTCGCTCTCGATTTCTCCTCCTTCTTGAGTGAAGTTGTGTTTCGAAGCTCGCTGTTCGGACGAGTCTCACGATGACAAAGCTGCATTGACCGCCCGAGAGATCAAAGATAAGCACTCTATTAAGCTTTGTGGCCATTGTGCTTGTATTTGTGAGGAGCCAACAGATAGCTGGCACTCGTTCACGTCTTTCTATCTGTTGCTTCCAGATTCACACCGGACGCCACAAGATATCAATCTTTTGTTTGAGATACTGCTTCACCTCTCTATCACAGCCGTGAAAGCCGCTATGAAAGCACTTATTCGCCTTTTATTCGGAAGACGCGCTTCACCTGCCTAAACGGGGCATGATAAAGCACTGCACGTCGCGCGCCACTTTACCAACACCGCTCCACCAGAACTGGGCGGGGTACAGATGCCATTACCTTATCGTTAGAACTGACTTCCTCGCTGTACTTCCACGAACCTGTTATCTTCTTGCGGGACACTGATAGACGACCACCAATCGCAGAGATTCCGCACTAGATGATGGCCCGTACAGTCGGTGATATCTTTATCCTTACTCAGTGTGATACCACCTGCATGGCTTGATCGTCCTATCTCCTTGGCTTCTGACTGGCTATAAAGTCCCTCTATTCCCTATTCTTTCCTCCCTCGTGGTGATCAGTACTGTCTCGTAACTTTTTCAATTTCGAGAATTATCATGTTGAAGACTATGAATGAGAAGATTGGTAGCGACGTCCCAAGTGCGGAT
>Ga0073774_1000422_pt1 | contig 11060 bp, 9 predicted proteins | sample InSIn5gowninarea_FD_77487 | JGI IMG/M metagenome (GOLD analysis project Ga0073774, IMG submission 77487) | Clean room microbial communities from NASA Spacecraft Assembly Facility at Jet Propulsion Laboratory, Pasadena, California, USA -... ... | reverse complement strand
TTATTTAAATGATTATTATTTTTCTCATTGATTATTTGATTATTTGTTAGTGTGACATAGGGTGTTAATAAAGCCAGTAATCTTCGATCCATTGTTAAAAATAATTCTTTAAATCTTTTAACAAAAGTTGCATCAATCGGAGATAATAAAAAATTATTATTATTATTGTCCAATATTAAAGGAAAAACATGTTCACTATCATTTAATTCCTGTGATTGAGATTTTTGCCATTTTTGACATAAGTTAAAAAATGGATTTAATTCCCTGTTAGTCGCCGGAATTGATGAAATTAATTCAGAATTGGATAAAAAAGATAAATTATTCATAAAAGCGTCCAATGTTATTGAATGTAACACTGTATAAATTAATGTTGTTGGTGTTAATGATTGTGTTGAACCTTTACTTTGTAATAATTCCAATGATAATAAAAATACATAGCACGATAATCCGCGAATTAAAGAATTTTCATTCGTTGTCGCGGCTGTGATAAAAAATTGTATTAGTGAGGGATGAGAAAATAAAAATTCGACAACATTCAAATTATTATCAAGCCAAAAACATAAAAATGACAACATCGAAACACTCGATAAATCAGCATTATTAATACTAGTATTATTATCAATGTTAGTATTATTATTATTACTATGATTATTATTGCTGTTATTTAATGTTTCATATAAGGCTTCAATGAAAGCTTGTGTCCATAATTTATTAGTTCCTCGCGCATCACTGACAGTTAATGATAATAATTTATCTTGAGCCTCGCTATTATTACGAATTAAATGGCTCAATAATTGCGCTGAAGCTGCTCGTGTAATTGTTGATGATAAGCCCGTTAAAATAATTCTTGCTAAACTAATTGAAAATTCGTCATGATTTAAATTATTTTCATTTACTAATGATAATGAAAATAATTGCGATTCTTTATTATTATTATAATAACATTGTAATGTAAATAATGATAAAGATTGTAATGATGGAGAAGTTTGAAAAGTGTTGGCAATTAAATAAGCCAATGGGTGAGAATATCCCAATGTTAGTGTATGAGGAATAATGAGTGTATTTAATTGATTGGCATTATTTTTTTTACCATCAATTAATGTCGCAACTAATGATAAACTCATCAATTTAATCGATGTTGATAATGATGATGACGGCGATGATGGTAGTAATGATAATAAAAATAATGGCTGTACTAATGAGGCCAATGATGAAAGTGACGATGATGCGAATGAGGCGTAATAAACAATATCGAGTGCAAATGATAAAGTTGAAATTGTTTCATTTGTTAGAATTAATTCATTATTATTATTTGTTTCAATAATTTGTTTTACACAATCATTTAATAATTTTGCTAAGAAAGGTGCTGAACCCAATTCACCAAATAATTGTTGTATCGAATTATTTGATTTAATTAATGCTGAAATAATTCTCATCGCGTCTTCACCAATAATTCCACTTTCAATAATTCCTCCTTCTTTTTCAATTATTTTACATAAATTTTCAATAATTCCATTAAATGTCAGCATCTTTGGAATTTCCTGTGAATTTTGTATTAATGCCTCAATAAATGTCAGAGATTCATTGCGAATTAATTCATTTTGATCATTTAATAATTCAATTATTTGATTAATAATTCCGCTATGATTAATTATAATTGATTGAATTTTTTCACCTTTTGCTAATAATAATAATGTTAATAAACGTAAACTATAAAATCTCACTGTATAATTGGGAATATTATCATTCGATAAAAATGTTAATAATAAATTAATATGAGCAGGAGAATGAAGAAAATAATTAATTAATTTATTATATTCTTTAGTATTTGATTGATTATTAATTAATATTGTATAAATTATTGTTAATGAAATTTGTGCCATTTCACTATCATTAATTAAAAATGTTTCAGCCAATGATAATAATGAGGATAAATTAATGGCATCCAATGTTAATAATGAATCACTCTCAATTAATTTATTTAATTCCAGCATTGAAGAACGCTTATCTTCATGTAATGTTGATAAAGAAATTCGACTAATTAAAATATTTACCTGAGATTGATTGGGAGAAGACGAAGAATTATTAGCAGAAGATTTATTTTCATTACCTGGCTGAATAAATCGCGATAATGAAAACATTCTGAATTAAATTTAATTTATTATCAATAAATAATATAAAAAATTGTCGAAATGTTTTGACTGACTATTGATGATTGGAGCAATTTTAATCAACAATCATTACACGCAATTGAATTCTTTATCATTACCAATTTTTTATGTAACATTGATGTTATCGCCATGTTCAATGCATCAAATGGAAAAGAATCGCGGATATCGATGTCAATGATAATTATTAAAATTGTAACAATGAAAAACATCAGCCATCACAATCATTGCATTGAAGCAATTGATACGATGGGATTTGAAACAATGAATTCCGGCAATCACCATTTTTATCGAACAAATCACATTTCCAGATTTGTTGTCTAAACTCTCAATCACAGCCAGTCAAAGTTAATGTGTTACTGATTTCTGAATCAATTATTTCATCCTGTCCCAATATTATCGACGACACAATAAAATTAAATTATTTTGTCCTCATCACCATTTGAGTCATTTATAACTAGTAATTTTGTTTGACTAATTTTTTCATGAGTTCTTCGTCTCGATTCGTTCGCTCGTTGAGTGGCTTGCCTCAGCGATGTCTATCATCAGCTCCACTCACCGCCAATTCGCACATATGGTCGCTGAATAAATTTTCCTCTCTTCGGTCATTCGCGACTTCCTCCTCCTCCTCCTCAAAATCTTCCTCTAATCGCAGCGCGCCCGTTAGTTGGGTTTTAACAACTGCCGGTCCTGATAAAAGTGGCATTGTTCATAAATTGGCTTCCCTCGTTCACGAGGATTTGAGCGCCAATATTGAGGAAAGTCGCATGGCGCGATTAGGATCGGATTTCGCGATAATTTTACATTTGAGTGTTCCCTCTGATGTTGACGAGGCGCGATTAAAATCTTCAGTCCAAACGGCTTTTCCAGAATTTTTAGTTGCTGCACGCCGCACTTCACCTGTGACCGCGCCGTCCACTGCGCGCGAATATCACGTGATGTGCGAAGGTCCCGATCAACAGGGCGTCGTGCAGTCGTTGACAGCGGCATTTGTTAAACATGGCGCGAATATTCGGGATTTGAGCACGGATGTTCACAGTGCAGCTTTTGCAGGTCAGAAAAATATTTCACAGAGAGAACAAAAATTTCTCAATTAATAATTCCAGCAATTTTATTAATCACGAAATTCTCATTTTTATTATTTCTTTTGTTTTGTTCTCGTTTTCAGGTTATCCCGTGTTCGAGTTGCGATGTTTAATTAGTGTGCCGGATTCAGTGGACGAGACTCAACTTCGCGCGGCCGTCGATGAATTTGCCGAGTCAACGGGCTTTGATGTCTGGATTGAATCAGCCGATGAGAGTGAGAGTGAAGGCGAAACAGAAGGGGAGCATGAAGAAGAGCCGCGAAGGTAAAATTATTAAAATTGCAAATTTCCGAGAGCCGCGAATATAAAGTAATTTTTTTTATTCGACTTGAAATCTGCCGCGAATTTCTTCTTCAGCTTCGCTCAATCGCTGCGACACTGGTGAGATAAGGTGTGCGAATTGAACGTGGAACGATTAAACGAACGCTGATCGAGGAATTCTAGAATTAAATTTATTGTAAGACGAATTTGCTGCAAGTCTTAGACCTTACTTAGACTAATTGTTAACAGCCAAATGAAATCTTTAAGTTGAATTAACAAACAGTGCGAGAAATAGTTGAGACGCGGAACAAAAAAATGAAAGACAAATAAATCGTGCCGCACTCAATAAAAACCATTTCCTACCATTCACGTGTTCATTACTAGTAACATCAACTAGTTAACAGGTTTTGGTCAGTGTTGCAACATGTTCACTCATCAACTTGAATTCCGTTTGTCGCAATATTTGTTTCCGTTGCAATTGTTAACGCGTTTGTTGTTGTTCACGCTTTAAATTTGTTGACCTGGTGAGCAAATTATTATTTTGATATCGCTCAATGTTTTTTATTGATAGCTTGTTTGAGTTTACTCAGGGTGGTCGTGGTTAATGCCAGTGAGAACACCAAATATTCAACTCAGAGGTTGAAAAGAAAAAATCGTGTCGAAAACACGAACAAAACACACAGAGTGTAGAAACACAACACTCATCTTATTCCCATCATCAACAACAATAACGCCTCAGTGACCCTCAATCACAGCGATATTTAATTTAGGATGTTAGTGATGAATTAATTTCATCATTTTCATTCCTCATTCCTCATCAATTACATTAAAACATTTCCTCCTCCATCATCCTCATCCCATTTCATCATGTTGTCGCTTCGTCGTTTTGTTAGTCTTTCTTTGGCTTCTGCCCTTCTCATTTTTTCCTCCCTTTCCTCCATTCACGCCCAGACTGGTGATGCCGCCTATATCACCGCGCTTGGAACTTCTCGCGCTCCCCGATTCAACGCTGATTTCGCCTCAAACATCACAGCCAATGGCGGTGTTACCAACTGGCGGTGGCTGTCATCGGATTCCAGTGACAGTTCCTCGAATCAGGGCATTCACACAGGTCTGGCTCAATTATCGGGCGCTGCCACTTCTTTCATTGATTTAAATTCTAATTCTGGTCCTAATCGTGTTGGGTCGACAGTTTTACCTGAAATGGGCGGATTATCTCAGCCTGGTGCTGGTTACACGCCCGGCTGGTCAATTGAAGTTGTTTTTAAAACAACGGGAATTGCAAATTGGGCAAAAATTTATAATTTAGGGACAGGACCCGGTGAAACAAATATTTTACTTGGCTGGGACGGCAACGCGGACAATCAAAATATGTTAGTGGAAAATTACAATGACGCGGCTGTAGCGCCAAATTATGTTAAAGGTTCAGTGGAAGTTATTAAACCAACTTTATTAAATAAATGGTCAGAACATTAATCAGAAATATTTTCGTAATAAATAATGATTTTGTAATAAATTAATTATTTTTGCTGACATTACTATTAATTTTATTTTGTTCGTGTTTTCTCAGGTATCATGTTGTTTGGACTTTCATTCCCGTTGATCAGACAATTTCATCAGCAAATTGGCAAATTTATGTCAATGGCCAATTGCAAAATTGGGCGCATGAAATAACGCCAAACACAACTTTTACCCCCATACAAGGAGCAAATTATCCCCTGCGTGTCGTGAGAGATGAGGCCTATTTAGGAAAAAGTTCCTGGAATGATCCAACAATGTCAGTTGTTTATGACGCATTTCGCGTTTATGATTATGTAGTAACTCCCCAACAGGTTCGATCGTTTGCCACTGCCTATGCTTGTTATGAGCCTGTAACAATTCCAACACCCGCCAATAATTTTGCTTTTCCTGACTCGACCGAATCAACAAATTGGCAAAATTTCGCTCCTCGCGCTCCGGTCATGAACGCAGTTTTTAGTGAAGATCCCATCACAGCTGTGGGGGGTCGTCGTAACTACGGTTATATGAGTGTTGACGGCGTCGATACACCCGCCATTCAGGCATTTCATCGCGGTTTGATTGTTTTAAACGGTTCCGACAGTTCTTATGTTGATCTTACCACTCACACTGGTCCACTGTCAATTGGCCGTGTGATGCCAACATTTGGACCAACCTCCGGAACTGGCAGCACAGCCGGCACAACTGTTTCAATTGTTGTTAAATTAACAGCTGTCGAAGCCTGGGCGAAATTAATCGAACTTTCTTCGGGTCCTTACTATGATAGTTGGGTTATTGGCTGGAATGGCGCCAACTGGAACACGATCGAAGTTCACAATTTCAATGAAGTTCGTGCTGGTCTCAATGATTTGGGCGCGGTGACATTTATTCGATCGCCAGTTTTGAACCAATGGTATCATTTCTCCGTGGTGATGCAGTTAGTAGATGGCACCAATTATCGCGGTAATTGGACAATTTATGTCAACGGTGAAGTGGCCGCAACATTGAGCCCAACTGCTGCCAACGCGCCCGCTAATTATCCTCTGCCAATTTATCGTCAAAATTCCTATATTGCCAATTCCGCCTGGGCTGATGATGAAACAGCGACAATGGAATTAGATATGTTTCGCGTCTATGATTACGCACTCACACAAGCACAGGTGCGAGGTGAAGCTACTGCCTATGGCCTTTATGGTCCGAATGTTCCCGTTGATTCTTCCTGGAATGTGACTTACGCTTTTCCCGGCACTCCTGAATCTCAGGGCGTTTCTACTCGAGTTTCTCGTCAGCCTGTGATGAACGCGTGGTTTGGAACAAATCCCACTGAAGCGACGCGATCAACAAATGTTGGACTTAATTATAATTGGCTCGAATTTGATCCAAATGACAGCGGGATTGATCAGCAAAAACATCGAGGATTAGTAAGATTAACAGGTAATCCCGAATCCTACATTGACCTAGCCACGGCATTAGGACCAAATTCATGTGGTGTCGTTTTACCAATTGTTGGTGGTCCAGGCTTTGGTACAATGACTCCAACTAGTACAGGTAATGGAATTGGACAAGGATGGACTTTTGAAACTGTATTTAAAATTCTTCGTGCGGACAATTGGGCAAAGATTTTCAATTTTGGTAAGAAAATTAATCATAAAAATTATCTTAATAAATATTCATCTCATCAAAAATAAATGATTCTTGCTGACAATAATAATAATTTCATTTTTATTCTTTTTTCTTGTAGGAAATGGACCTGAAGTTGACAATATTATATTAGGTTGGGATGGAGCTGATGTTGGCGCGCTGGCATTCGAAAATTGGAATAATCCGTCAAAACCCCAATTTCCACACGGTATGGCCGGGGTCTTTGAGCCAAAGCTAAATACTTGGTAAGAATATTAATAATGAAATTTTTTATTTACACAATTTGCTGCATTCTGTTCTATTAATTAATTAATCGAATTTTTACTAACAATTGTGTTTACTGTGTTGATCTATTTTTTTGAACAGGTATCATGTTGTCATCGTCGTCGAGCCCGTTGATTTAACAACCGGTGCTGGTAATTGGATATTTTATGTTAATGGTCAACGCTATGATTACGCCAATTCCATCACAGCAGGCAAATCGTTCACTCCCAAACAGGGCGGCTCTTATCCTTTTGCCAATCCTCGTCCTCGCGCTTATTTGGGTGAATCGAATTGGAATGATCCGAATATGCAGATGATTCTCGATGCTATGCGCGTCTATGATTACGTTCTTACGCCAGCACAGATTACAAATTTAGCAGATTTCTATGGCCTCAATACGCCCGCTATGGCGCTGGCCACACCAGCATTAAATAATCCCAATGTGAATCCCACCAGTAACGCTGAAGTTAACGCCTGGAATATCGCCAATTCCGGCATTCCAGAGCCAGTTTTTAATGCGCCATTCGGTGTTAATCCAATGCCACTTGTTAACAATGGTAACGCTGTGAATTATACTTGGATGGAATTTGATCCTCAGGATTCAACAACCAATCAGGCGCGTCATCGCGGTATTGTCGCTCTTAGTGGCAATGCGGGATCATTTATTGATTTGATGAAGCCGAGTGGTCCCAATTCCGTTGGTTTAGTGTTACCAACATTATTTGGTCAATCTTCTGGTGTTGCTGAAACTTCTGGTTGGACTGTTGAATGTTCCTTTAAATCGGATCGTGCGGATGTTTGGTCCAAAATAGTTGGTTTTTCTACTGGCGCTGATCGCGATGCCTGGTCAATTGGCTGGTATGGCGCGGTCGCAAATTCTTTTTCATGGGAAGTTCAGAATCACAACAATGTCAATCCGGGATCAACGGCCATCAGAGAAATTTCTGATTTAGTCTTCTGGAACTCTCCACCTTTAAATACCTGGGTAAGTATATTAATAATCAAAGCTTTTTATTTATAATTTGCTGCATTTTAGTCTATTAATTAATTAATCGAAATTTAACTAACAATTGTGTTTACTGTGTTTTTCTGTTTATAGGTTCATGTTGTCATCGGCATGCAGCCAATCCCGCCATTTGAGAATTATGGAGCAATGTATTCTGTTTGGGTGAACGGTGTTTTATTTAATCGCACCAGCACTAATGTTATGATGCCATTCCCAGTTTATCGACACCAAAGTTATTTAGGCGCGAGTGCCTGGGCGCATGATCCAAATGCCAAAGTTTATTTTGACGCCCTGCGAATTTATGACCGACTATTAACAGATTCACAAGTCACCAAATTGGCGGATTTATACGCGATAACACCGCGACAATCGTCAACAGGCGCGGCCACACCAGGCACAAGCAGTGGGGCCACAAGTGGCGGTGTTGCTCCAGTTGGCGATTCTTCCAGTTCTTCTTCTCTTAGTGGCGGCGCTATTGCCGGTATTGTGATTGGTTCCATTGCTGGTGCCGCCATTTTATGCGCGTTAATTTTCTGCTTTTTATTATCAGGCCGATCATCGAAGCGCGACTCATCAAAAGATGCTGATACTGGCTACGGTAATAATGGGAACAACAAATACGGTCAAATGGAGGCGAGCACAACTTCAGCAGCGCGAGGCGATGATGTCGAATTGGCTCATGTTGGGGAACACGAAAATGAAACAGCCTAAATGTTAAATAATTCCAGTCATCAATTAATCCACTAAACAATTATTCCTCCCTCAGGCGCTCTTCAGTAGTCGAAATGATTCTGGGGCGCCTTTTTTTTTCACTTTCAACTTCTTTTATTAATCCCTGTCACCTGTAATAAATTCGCCTGTCAAATTTCACTCATAGAAAATTTACATGAAATAATTTAAAAGCTGTTTGTCAACTTGTTTTACATTTCAATTACAACTGTCACCATCAAATTCTCGTGTGATTGATATGCGAAAGAACTCGATGCAATTGAAGTTTGGATATAAAAATAAAATGTTGTTGTTTCCCCGTTGATAATTTAATGCGTCCAACCCGGGACTTGAACCCGGAATCTCCCGCTTAGGAGGCGGGCGCTGTATCCATTTAGCCAGCTGAACTAAAATTCAAAATTTTCAATTATATTTTACCGTCAATAGCAACAAGCATGAGTCAATTAAAATTGGAAGTAAATAATTATGAACAACTGATTAATGATTGGCGTTATTAGTGCTCGATTATTTGGAGTTTCCTGGGTTTCTTTTGGTCGTTTTTTACGAATTTCCATTCAAAAAATAATTTTCTTGTTCTCGCTCACAGTTTTATTGTTACATTAGTTAACTGAAGTTATTTTAGTTACAAATTACGAATACTAACAATGACAATTAATTTCAACACTATTTAAATAATGTTACTGTAAATTATTTGCTATTCGATGACACTCGTTAATCGCTGTCATCGTCATCCTGCTCCTTTATCATTGAATGTTTTCTGCTTTTCCTTTGGGTTCTTCTCTGCCGTCATTTTTAATTGAAAGTTCTTCGACGAGTTATATTTTTTGGTATTGTTTATACGGGTTATTATTTTTATTATTTTATGTTTTTTCCTCACCCTTCACTTCAAATCGCGAACTTCGGCATCGGTGGTCGGGCTATGTTTATGTCAGCACTGTTATTTATTTATGGCTGAGTGTGGCCGCGGCATTTCATTTACCAATATTACATTATGATACAAAAATTCCAATTTCATTATTTTCACCATTATTCCTAGCATCGTCAATAACTTTATTAATATGTGAGGGAATTATTAAATTATTGAATCGTTGGTTTGTTTTTCATGTGGGATTTCGACAAAATTCTTTAGAAGTTTTTCAAAATTCTGTTCTTGTCAGTATTATTTGCTGCATTGTTTACACGCAATGTGGAACAAGTTCATCGTCAATATTAGCGCGCGATTATGAAAGTCAAAATTCTGATGAAAGTGACGCGATCGATTTGACTGTGAACGCCGTGTGCGCCATTTTATTCAGTGGTCACACTAATGGCCACAGCAGAGATTTGCCGACTGTTTTAGTTTTATGGTCGACTGCGATGTCGATGCTAATTATTAATTTTATATTTGAGCGATTGTCGGGATTTCGCGGATTATTCGCGGATCCAAAAAGTGAAAAGCGCGCGCGAGTCAAACAAATTAATTCAACAACGAGAAAATCTGTCAAAAAACTTCACGTTAAAGAAATTCAACAGATAGCAAAAGCGGACGACACAGAGCCAACAATGATAACAAATAAACTGTTGGATGAAAGTTTTATTATTCCCGATTCGACTGACACAGCAAAACCAGAAATTATCGAACAAATTTCTTCTCGTCCATCATCGCCTTCATTGCCGCGATATTTGCCCGAATCTTACATTGACACGCTGCCACTTCGAATTCAGCAATCTTTATTACAGCCTACTATGCACGATATGGTGTCGTGGTATGAAATGGCCGCAACCGCCACAGCCGTCGATTTTTTTGATTCATTTAAAATTATTTTTAGGCCGTTTTGATATGCGAACATTACAGGCTGCAATGCCACAAACAGCGCAGCAATCAAATAAAACAAGTTTAAAAAATTTTTCATCATTAAAATTATCCTCATCACCAACATCAGCACTAAGATTATCATCAAATTCCGCTAATCAGCATTCGACTGAATCTTTGCCATTTGTTTATGATCATTTATCTAATGATGATGAATTATGGTTTGATTGGATGTCTGATTGTGGCGATGGTTTTAATCCCTCCTATCAAGTGGCCCGAATGTTGGCCGCACCGACACTGAAAGTGAATGTCAAGAGAAAATTTTCCAAGTTGCCGGGCTTGATGGAATTACCGCGAGCAAAAGTTTTATTTTTAGGCGGTGATTTGGCCTATCCAACACCCAACACGGACACCTATGAAAATCGCTTCTTTAACACTTTTCAGTGCGCGATGCCACCACCAGTCAATTATCGACCCGAACAAATAAGTGTGTCAAAGCCCGCTTGTATTGGCGGTATGTCCGGTCTATCATCATATTCTGGTCCTCAAATGTTCGCCATTCCAGGTAATAATGACATTGATAATGAGAACTTTTATTGACAATTTGCTGCATTCTA
>Ga0073774_1000421_pt1 | contig 11070 bp, 14 predicted proteins | sample InSIn5gowninarea_FD_77487 | JGI IMG/M metagenome (GOLD analysis project Ga0073774, IMG submission 77487) | Clean room microbial communities from NASA Spacecraft Assembly Facility at Jet Propulsion Laboratory, Pasadena, California, USA -... ... | reverse complement strand
TGTAATCTATCACAACAATCACAATGGCCGACCAAAATTCCTTCGCAAAGACGGGCGCACTCGTCATGGACATCTCCAAGATCAACAAGCCCAAGGTCACATTGGAAGAGCGTTTCCCTGAAATGTTTGCGCCCAACAGACACATTGATCGCCGAAAGTGCGAGAGAGGGGTACCTATGAAGGTGTTGGTGCTGGGGATGTGCAGAACTGGTACTGCTTGTAAGCTCAAACATCCCTGTTCCGTGGAGCAGCTACACGAGACTATACAGACGAACACGGACTAATCAACGCTCTCCTTCTAGCTATGTGGGAAGCCCTCAAACTGCTCGGGTACATTGACTGCTACCACATGTTCAACCTCATGGTAGACCCGGACGACAACGACATGTGGATTGATGCTATCAATGGCAAGTTCTTCAGCCATCTCGGACACAAGCCTTTTGAGAAGAAAGATTGGGATCAACTGCTTGGTCACTGTCAAGTATGTCAATCTTGGGAAAATATCTGAGACAAGTACCTCACAATACAGTCACTAACACATCATACAGGCTGTTTGCGATCTTCCTGCCTGTGCCTTCGGACCTGAACTCATCGCCGCCTACCCAGATGCCAAAGTTGTTCTTACAAATCGACCAATGGACGGATGGTACAGCTCTTGTGTTGGTACAATCCGCAACTCCATGACCGACCCATGGCTCTTCTTTCTCGGTAAATTCGACGTGGACGTCATGGGCAAATGGTCACGCATGTCACGCCTTCTATTCAAGGGGCTCTTCAACGATGACTTCGAAAAGAATGGCCGCCAAGTATATGAGGACCACTACAGAGCTATCAGGACACTAGTGCCGGAAGGACAGTTGTACGAGTTTCAAATTGGAGAGGGCTGGGACGGATTGTGCAAGTTTTTGGAGATTGAGAAGCCGGACTTTGAGTACCCTAGAGTGAACGAGGCAACAAGTTTCAAGGACAGGAATAAGTTGAGGTACAGTCAGGCTATTAGCAGAGGTATGCCACGGATTTTGACGACGGTGGTCACTTTGACCGGTTTCATTGGTGCAGTGGCATTTGCTTATCAGAGGTTCTGGCGACGAAGATGAAAGTGGAAAGCACAGGTGGCATAGGTGGCGGACTGGCATTGGAATGGCAATCACAAATGTACAACATACAAGGTATCACCTGGGTTATAGCGTAGGCACATGATTTATACGATATACTACAGAGTTATCTGCAGTGAGTGAATGTTCTGCAGATATACTGTATCAGTATCAGTATAGCACTCTGTCTTCCATCCTCCATCTGAAAAGACGGACGCGGGCTGATTAATATAGCCGTTGGATTTTGAAACACGGCTTGATTTTTGGTTAGCATATTTATGTTTTCAATCTTTCCTCATCTGCTTACCTACTGCTTCATCCTTATCATCCTCTGAATGAGAACACTGAACTTCATCTTGGGATTTCTGACATGTCATCATTGAAACTATGGCTTCCCCTGCATCTGTTGACGCCTTAGCAAGATCAAGTTCATCACCGAGTCAAAAGGCGCCTTCGCGCAGTAACACTGGCAGCGCAACACAGAAAACGAATCTCCTCAATTGCGAACGTTGCAGAAAGCGCAAAACAAAATGTGACCGTGCAGAGGGTGGTTGTACATCATGTCAACGTGCTGGGGTGACATGTGTCGTCGTGGATCGGCCAAGGTTGCCGCGAGGTAGGAATGGAGGGCGGAAGAAGCAGGATGTAGAGCTTCGAACACGATTGGCACGTCTGGAAGATCTGGTAAAAGCATTTGCACCATCATCGCTCGAGGCACAATCGAATGGTCAAGCAAACACAGATATTGTGGTAGTCGAACAGGAGCCGTCGCATCACATTCCAAGCTTGCAACCGCACACTAGTAGCACTTCAGGCTCAGACACGAAGAAATACATGGGAAGCGCGTTCTGGGAGTCGCTAAGCAGTGAGGTAACCAAAGCTTTGTTCATAATGGAAAAGACACGACATCAATACTCACTTCATGCTTAGATCAATGGCATAAGTGAAGTGCTGGATGACTCTGAGGAAGAAGATGGTTCCACACCGGGCACGGGAGTATCTTCAGGAGGTATCGATCACTACACAGCACCTCACGTCGATCTCTTCATTATGGATCCAGATTCATTCGTCTATAATCCAGCCTTACTCGATATGCCAGATACGGAAAGTGCTGCTGCTCTATGCGATGTCTTCATCTATAGGTTCTTAACAATGCAACCTGTCTTACACGGTCCCTCACTCAAGTACTTTCTGACTGGACAAGGAAACTACCTCGACCTGTCACTTGACGACCCAGCCATAAGAGCACTTTCCTTCGCGGTGTTCTACGCAGCGATCGTGACTTTACAGCCCGACGAGTGTGTGAAGCTTTTCAACGTCGATCGTCAATCCGCTCTGACACGATACCAATTTGCAACTGAACTGTCACTGGCTCAGGCCGATCTTCATCGCACAACAGAGCTCACTACATTACAGGCATTTATGATATATCTTGTAGGTCTTCCAAACATCTCCTCGTCATAACTGAACAAGACTAACGTTCATGCACTAGCTGGCTTTGAGGACAGAAGACAGCTCGAGAAAGATGTGGAGTCTCTTCGGTCTGGCATTGAGAACGGCACATGCACTACGTTTACACAATGACGAGATCAACGAAGAGCGATCGCCATTCGAACGTGAAATGCGTCGTCGAGTGTGGCACAATATGCGCAGGCTCGACATTGTAGTGTCTCTGGATCGTGGCACGTATCCATGTCTTCCAGTAAATACAATGGTTATGCTACCGCTCAATATCGACGACAGTCAGTTCGACTTCCACACTGAAGGACCTTTGAAAGCTCAAACTGGTTACACATGCGTAGCCATGTTCCTAAGCTTGCTCGATACAGTTTCGAATATGACCAACTACACGTTCGGCGTAATAGGAGGTAAGAGCAGTATACCTTAGCCAAAGCAAAGACATCACTGACAAACTCGAAGACGCATACCATGCCAAAATGAGTGAAACAGAAACTCCACGATCTACCAACACAAACCCTTTGCATGCGCACGCAGACTATCCAACAGCAATTAAGTACGCCACAGATCGTTACCTCCAATACTGCGATCCAACCATCGACCTTCAATATGTCAACATTCTTGTGGTCAAGCTCGTCATCATCCAAAAAGTCCTTCTGTCCGCGATGCCTATGCGCCGTAATGCCTCACATACCAGTCACGTCGACGACGTCGTCTTCTCATTAGCTATAGAAGTGCTCGAAATCGGTCATCAACTGGGCACTAATCCGAGAGCACTACCATGGAGCTGGTCTAATCGTGTCCATTGGCACTCTTTTGGCGTTGTCCTAGCTAAGCTCTGTGTTGAGCCGAATAGCAAGCTTGCAGCACGCGCGTGGAATGTGGTAGAGGGATCTTTCATTCAGTACGGCAAAAAAGTCGCAGATTCTGAAAAGGGCATGTTGTGGAAGCCACTAGAGAAGCTCATGATCGCAGCGAGACAAGCTAGAGCAAAGATGGAAGGACTTACAACGTCCACTGCTATCGTGAACAAAACACTCTTCAACACCCAGTCGCAACAGCCGGTACAACATTACACGAACCTCGCAAGCTTACCCGCACCCACAGCGTGGACACAGTCTACCTCGATAAACGAGCCCGCCCCATCTATCGCACTTACAACAGACTTTGACATGCTCAGCTTCCAAGATCCAACAAATCAAAACCTCGACGACCTCAACATGACTTATAACGACCCTGGCATGACTTCCAACATCGCCACAAACAGCGCACTATGGAGTGGTTGGGATTGGTCAACATTCGTAGACGACATGAACACGAATTACCTACAAGCGGACGACTTTGCGGACATCTCGTTTGAACGGACATTACCAGCTTATCAACGGAATTATGGAAAAGACTTTAACAATGCAAGGAATTTGCCGGCATTTTGATGAGGGCTCAGAAATGTCCGATCTCTAATTTTCTTTCTGGGTTATGCCGACTAGTACTCTCTTCAAAAGCAATTCAAGGGGGTTTGCATCATCAGTGCGTTGAGAAACGCCTGTAGCACCATGAGCGCATTTGACAACGATTGAGTCATAGGACATTGGCAGTTGTCGAAATAGCACCCACTCTCCTTCATTTCAAGCAAGGACACCAAATCAGTGCATGAGCAAAGATTGAAACAACAACTGACAATCTGCTCGCCTTTCGGATTTATTGTGGTCTTCTGCCCATTCACCTCGATACCGCCAAGACGTTAGGAAAGTCTTGCATGTATATTGCTGCACTTGAATGGCAAATATGCTGTACTGGCAATTGAAGACTGTGTTGTACAACTACTTCCCTTTCCCCGGACAGCCTCAAGCAAGACATCATCATCAGACTCCTCCGTCGTATTACGAATATCATAATGAAACTGATGAGCAAGATCCATCCTTAGATCATCCGTCATTAAACGTGTTTATGCCATGAATCTTCTATCCATTTCAACACACAACTCACGTTATCACCACTTATTCCAGCAGGGCATTCATACCTACACGACAGCAACAGCGAAAGCCAGCCTATGCAATCTGAAATTTTCGTGTCTCGATAGATTACATAAATTGACATTAGTGATGCCATCGCTTTTGCATGTCTGCAAGTACAAAATACAATTATAAGTTGAATCATGCTGTAAACCAGACAGACGAAGGGGAAATACCTCCGCCTCGCTCGTGATGTGAGCTTAAACTTCTTTGTTGATTTTCTTCTTCAGACGTGATGCTCGTTTGAGGCGCAAGGGGCGGGTGAGGCGAGGAGATGTAGTCGTGGATGCTGACGAAAAGCAGATTGGACGATGATGACAACATGATTGATTGCTTCTGTAGAAACTGGAAACGGGAATGAGTGAGATGATGCTGGTCATTGAGAAATAAAGCATGAACAGTAGTGATGTGCATCGCGCCCGGAGAAAGCTTTTCGTGAATAACCATCTACGCTCGCACGCTAAATGAAGGGAAAGAAAGAAATAAGGTATAAAACTCGAAAAAAGCACCTCATACCAATTACATCAGATCATGAGAACCATACCACATGAAAATCCGCCTCCCCAAGCCAACAAATTTAGCAAACCATATGCGTCGTTCTTTACCTCATATTCGCATCTCCCATTCATATGCTCACACCTATGACTCATACCTTGAACGACCCAAATCTTTCCTGCTCCACCCAATCTACAAAGCAAGAACACCAGCAATAGCCACAATACCCGCCAATCCCGCAGAAATAACACCAGTAGGCACGCTTGCACCACCTGAGCTAGAACTCGTCCTGCTAGCACTAGCCGAACTTGCAGCAGCACCAGTCGCGCTTGCTCCACCAGACGTAGTAGCACGGCTAGTCATGCCCGCACCACCGCCCGCACCACCGCCAGCACCACCAAGCACAGTTCCATTAGCCATAGTCCCGTTAACACCGCCAGCCATGGTAGCGTTCCCTGTTGCGGCGACAAGAGTGCCGTTGCTGGCGGGTGTGGAGGCCACGGTGCCGTTGATGTAGACGGTGCCGTTGCGTGTGAGGGTGGGACCCACGAGGAGAGTGCCGTTGGCGTTTGTGACGTTGCCGGTTGTTTGTGCAAAGGGAGCGGCGGTGATGTTGGTGGGTGAGGCGGTGCCGTTGGGTGCGACTGTCACTGCGGCTTGGACGGAGGCGGGGATGAGGTAGGTCTGGACGTTGGTGGGGAGGGCTTGGAACCATGAGGGTGCTGTGCCTGAGGCGAATTCCTGAAGTTCGTGTTAGTTTGTGTGTAGAGCAAGCGTGGGAGGATGGTAGTGGCGGTAACGTACAGATGCGATCGCGGACGAGGCAGCTGCCTTGTTTGTGATGGCGAGCGCGAGAAGAGAGGAGGGAAGTGCGGTGAATAGGACCATTTCCACGCTCACACTGGAGAGTGATTAGCCTTGAGCGATACACGATTGCGAGGATATGTTGACAACATACGGGATGTTAGGGTCATTGATCTGTCTCTTCTCGACATGCTTAGGCTCGAGAGTCGCGAAAGCAACAGCAGAAAGAGCGCAGACGCTGGCGAAGAACTTCATTGTTGTTGTGGGTGTGTGGTGGGATGTGAAGTGAGTTTGCTGGTGATATTGACGAACAGGAGGGTTGTGGCTTGTCAAGCTAGTGGTTTAACGAGAGTGAGTAGCTTGCGCGAAAGAAGGTGTAGTGGAGAGAGAAGGTGTAGTAAAAAAACAGGAGAGCAGAGAGGAGAGATTGGGGAGGAGAGGCGTTTGAATGTGGATGTACTCCCCCGCGCCAAATTCAAGGGCAAAAGGCTAATTGTTGTTTTCGCCGATCTAGAGCCCTGGTAACGAACTAGCCGACACGTAACAAGCGCAGTGTGAGTGGATACCATTATTAAAGTCTTGTTTCATAAGTAAAATCCTATTTCATTAAATATGTTTCATGTTTCATGTTGACCTCAACATCGGCCCCAACTCCATCTCATACATGTGCGGCGGGCAACATGCGATTAGTCGACTCTGCCGACCCTACTTCAAACTCGCCCACATTCCGGCCTCTTGATAGATCATAGTCTACTTCCTCCTCTTCATCCACCCATCCATGCCTTCCAATGCCTACACCGAATGCCCGGTGACGACTGCGAGGACCCCATGCATATCCTGTACCGTGCCCCAAGGGCAGATTGTAGAGTCTGAACGAGAGAATCGCTATCACAATACCAATAAACGCTCCGCTGAGGATGTCGAACCCGTGATGGCGGAAGTCAAAGTAACGTGATGCAGCAATGTAGGTGGCGGCACCGATCGGAATGTAGGCTAGGAGGACTAACCATAGTGCTGGTGCTGCTGCTTCGTCGCGATATGGCATAAATGGCTCGTCTCGGTCGTTTCTGCGGTGGTTTCTCAATGTGTATCTGGAGGTGGCCGGCAGAGTTTGTGGTTGTGATTTGGTGTGTCTAGGGAGGAACGGTACTGAAATGGCAAATTTCGAGGCCAGCCAAAGTGATAGATATAGCAAACCAGCAAAGGATGCTAGTATGTTGTTAGTATCCTCTTGGGAGTAAGACGTTATGCTAGCTCAACTTACTCGACGAGTGTCCAGAAGGGAAACTTCTAAACCCATCCTTGAGTTGCGACAGATTCGTCTGCGTACAGATGTTGCGATCCACCAAAACCAGGCCTCTCAGCACATTATTACCATATCCGCCAACAATATACTGGTCCAGGTTCGCAACATCCGGTATACACCTTGCCAGCATATCAGGTCTTGGCTTGCCAATTATGTTTTTTAGTCCAGTGACAATCATGATTTGCGTAGTTTGACACAATGCAAGACCAAGCCAACCAGCCGCAAATTCCCATCCTCTCAAGCTTAATCGCGAACGCCAGGAATACAGTTTTCCCTCTTCAGGGACTCGCACAAAGACGAAGGAGACAATGAGGATCACCACTGCGGGCACCAGGATCGACACGATATCGAGAACTGTGTCCGACACGGTGTCATTCCTGAGAGGATAGGAAATTGAGAGGTCCAGGATGGAGAATGGATGATAAGATGGATCGATCTTAGAAAACCCAAGACTGATCAAGCCGAAAGCACTGAATAAAATGTTAGTTTCTGTCCTGCCATGGTCTACCTTTATTATCGACATACATCAAGACGACGACATCCAGCACGTATGATGATATGACGAGCTTTGAATAGCCCAGTATTGCCATATTCAGCTGATATGATTTGTTGTTGTTCCAAGCACAGTAAGTATATGTGCGATTGCTATTGCTGAGAGTGACAGTGATCGACTCTAGTCAAAACTGTTGCGACCAGCTATCAACTTGAACGCGAGGGGGCGTGAAGTACGACAAGAAGCTAAGACAGGACAAGACAACGACAAATGTCAGCTCAGCCCCGATGAGATTACGCGCAACAGAAAAAAGGCAGGCTTCACGCTTGCTAAATTGGCAAAAGATTGACGACGGTTCGCTTCACCACAGAAGAAGGAAAAGGAGCGTTCTTGTACCTCTATATTATTGGTTCGCCTCTCTAATTTCAAGCTCAATGTCACTGTATTGGAGCACGCGACATTGGCCACACAAATTGACGTGGCTTTTGAGGCTTTATTGCCGAGAGTGATATACATACCCACCGGTTATCGTCAACTTCCCCCAAGATAGTTCATGGCAACAACAAGCGACCCCAGTATACATTGGTCAGCGTCAACGTCAACATCAACACTCGAACAATCTCTCGCTCAAAGAAAGACTCTCACAATGTCCCGCTTCGTAGCCGCCGGCTCCTCCTCGACTTACACCCCTCCCACAACCACCACTCCAGCCGCCGATGAATGGTCTCTAGCGCAAAAAGAGCTCGAAGCCTCGCGCCAACGCAAAGAAGAACAATCTCGTTCGCAGCAACAAAGTGGTTCTTCACTATATGAAACGCTACAAGCTAACAAAGGTCTGCTTCCTTCGGCATTCTCCCACTCAATCACATTCTTACGGCGACAAGACATGATGTATGAAGCGCAAAGCTGACGATTTAGTATTTGGTTGATAACAGCCGCAAAACAGGAAGCATTTGAGGAAGCCGCAAAGCTAAAACACCAATTCCGTGCTCTAGACGATGACGAGGTCTCATTCCTTGATTCGGTGCTTGAGTCGGAACGTGCAAAAGAGGCGGAAGTCAAGAAAGAGGAAGCGGAACGCTTAGCTGCATTTAAGAAAGCCAGAGAAGAGGCCGGGAAAGGTGGGTTGGATGACGAGGAAGAACGCGTTGGAGAGGAGGCAGTCGTGTGGACAGCTGGTGGAGCGAGTAGGAAGAGGAAGAAGGGAAAGGAAGGAACTGCTCTAAAGGGTATGAAAGTCCGAAGAACAAGTTCAGCTGCTGCACAGATCGATCCACCGAAGCCCGTGGAAGGAAAGGAGCAAACTGCCTCTGCAACCACTACTTCTACGTTTTCAAAATCAGATGTGGCCATATCTTCGAAACCTACACCATTATCCGGTGCTCTCTCACCAGCACCGCCAGCAGTCTCCGCACAGCCCGTGCCGAATCGCTCACCAGCTCCAGCTGCTGCGCTTGGACTGGGCTTGGGCGGATATTCGTCCGATGAAGACTGAACAGGTACCACAAAGTCTGGGTAAGACCACCTGGATTTAAAACCCAGGACTCAAAGTATGAAGCTTCTTATTTCATGAGGTAGTGGCCCCAAAATCTGGTTTTCGAGACCTTCGCCTATTCCTGACCACGACGGATGCACTCATGCTACAGTGAGCACGCTCGACGTGTTGTGGCGTAAGCTCCCCCAGAAGTGGTATCCACTGCTCGAATTGCTTCTAGAAAGGATGCTAAGAACGTGGATGAGAAGAACCATGTGAACGATTGCACCCAGCAACGATTGTACCAAGCCAAGTTCATGCGTAGTGGTAGGGACGTAGTTGTGTCTGCATGTGGAACACGCTGAGACCGACTTGGGGAGCGCACTAAGTAGCAAGGCTGGAAGTCAAGTGGTCGGCTACTACTTCATTCTGCCTCAAGCCTTACAATGTACATGCTCAACATTTATTTCACAGCGACGCTGGTGGATGCCTCCATGGCAGGACTAGTACTTCTTAGTCTAAAAGCCGCGTTGAGCAATTCGAAATGGACTCTATAACACCTCTTACGTATAAACTTATGCTGGCTTTGAAAGCCTACTAGCGCAATATGTCTTTGCTGCTGGAAAGCTCACTCAAAGCTGTGGTAGTGCAACTCTCCCTCCTTCTTCTGCCACAATTTTCTCCTCATCCCGTTCATCTTAATGATTGGACCTTCGGTTTCTCTTCAGGCGTCGGCCATGAAACCACGTCACGATACGTGCAGCCATCGGCCGTACTGATGCTGCTTCTCGAGTCGAAAATGGTGTCCTCCGAAAGCTTGGGCCGAGTGACTGAGAGGTACTGGGTGCCAGATAATCGAGCCTATGTATACCCTCCCCGTACCACTCGTAGGAACACTTGGGCATGATCACATCAACGCGCTGAATGGTACCCGGAAACTGTTGCTCAAGGCGCGTCAAGTTTCTAGCACAGCGATCTAGCAGCTCTTTCAATATTCTTTCACCGGGACGACCCTTATACTCCTCCCAATCATCAAGCTTGAGGCACCATGTCATCCTCGGAATAAGCCAGGTCCAGAAGTCGTCAGTCGAGCCGTCGTATAGTACGTCGTGGTATGCAGACAATCAAAAGTCCAATACGTTGCGACATCCCACTTCGAGAGACCTCTTTCTACGAGGTGACCTCTTTCCACAAGAGGAGCCTCACGATCTTGTGGCCAGCGCCGAACGCTTAGGATAGTTGGTGGAAACATTGTGCTGAAGATCTGATGACAGAGCTCAAGTGGAAGACGTGGGAGTGGCATGCTGAGCTTTGAAAGCAAAAAAAGAACAAAAATCACAAAGGTGTGCAGCTCGAGGTTGGTTGTCTTGAGGATTCACGTCGATGAAATTTTATATTGTCACGGAGAAGAAGGGGCCTTGTACCACGTTGTGTCACACGAAGTTGTTTGTTGTGATCGAAACAAGGTATCCACACGCTATGCCGTTTCTGGACGTCCCAAGCCTCTCGCGGCTCTTCTGGTAATAGAGCCTTCGAAGTCACTTATAATAGGGTACTTCCGGTGAGGAGTGCTAAAAGAGTCAAAAGTAAGTCAAGATCGATGAGATTGCACGATTGAAGTGTCAGAGTTGAGTCTAGGTATTAATGTGACGAACGTGACGACAACTTTGACAACTGTTGCTTGTCTCATACACGTTTCATCTTTGCCAAGGCCAAGTTACAAAGTGAGGTGCGCCTACATTTGGGATTATGATTTGCTGCGTGCCTACCGTTCGACTCTCTCGAGGTCAATCTTTTGTAGCCTCTGTCTATGCTATCCTATATAAACCTTCATCTTGTGTGAGAGCGCTCCTCTTAGGGTGCTTAAAAAAGGGTAACCCCGAGTCTTGGGATCTGGATATCTATTTGACCTTCACTAACTGCTTAAGTCTGAT
>Ga0073774_1000420_pt1 | contig 11071 bp, 6 predicted proteins | sample InSIn5gowninarea_FD_77487 | JGI IMG/M metagenome (GOLD analysis project Ga0073774, IMG submission 77487) | Clean room microbial communities from NASA Spacecraft Assembly Facility at Jet Propulsion Laboratory, Pasadena, California, USA -... ... | reverse complement strand
TAGTTGCCACATTATTCGAAAAATATTTACTACCCATATTTTGGAGAGGTAAATTAGTGATAAGGTAAAACTTGAAAAATTTGTGTTAACTACTTTAAAAGACAAAATAATTTGTGGCAGTTATTTGCCACGGGTTTATAGTACTGTATGTCTATAATCCTTTCTCCTGAAAAGAGCAACATTTGAAGGCCGACATGAATCATTATGCTCTATTAGAACAGTCTCAGCTATGGGAAGAGTGAAGATATTTCCTCCTATATAAACAGTCTTCCCATACTGACCCAGCTATGGCAAGAGTGAAGATATTTCCTCCTATATAAAGTTATAAACAGTCTTCCCATACTGGCCCATAAACAATGTTCTCTCTTTTAAATCTCGGGTTACTACTAGCAATGTAGACTTAGAAGAAAAGGCAAAAAAATACGAAAGAAAAAAAAACATTTACAATGCCATGGCATAGATCAATGAGAAAACTACAAAGACAATACTCCCTGTAAACATTGAAGCATAATAATAGCTGTCAAATTGGATCGTGAATACTAGAATACAAATGTATCTCAGCTGTGAAGTTATCTGAAACAGGGGAGCACAAAGGTTACCAAAATGAGTACTTTCTCAAGTCTGGGTATTTTCAACATCAGCAGAAATGGATAAATGAATGTGGCTGTTTGTGGATGTCAAAAAAAATCAAATTAGAAATATAAAGCATTGAGAATGATAAAGATATCATATGGCGAAGCAAATATTTGTACATGGTTGTGCTTGCAAATTTTCAAATTAAGGCCTACAGGCACAAACATGGAGATTAGCATATTGTTGTCCTTTCAGTCAGGACCAACCCAGTCAGGCCAGCCCTTCAGGGGAACTCTGACAAGGGTTGACCTTTCAGTTAAAGATATGATATAAGAAAACAAATGTGCGTATGCATGTTCACTGTGCATATAAAACTTCCAAAGTAGAGATATGACCAGAAATAGAGAATTTAGAAAATTAAATAAGACAAATGAAACTAAACTTATACATATGTAAAGTTCGACACCAGCATACCTATAAAAGTTGGTAATTATACATGTAGGATCTACAAATCAAATCAATCAAGAAAACAAAGCATTAAATCTAGAAGACTCATCCATGGAATTAGAGTCTACCACTCATTCTGTTTTTTAGTGTTAGGGGCCTTGGCTTCTAATTAGAGCTAAAATGTTACTGGACCTTGGTGGTGCGTCATATGCAAGCGCCCATGGAATTAGGTTTGAAATTTTATCCTTTTTCAACAGTGCTAGTGCAACTGCCCCATACCCACACTTGAAAAGATATAGAGGGAAATGGAGGAGAATGGCCTTAAAAAAGTTTAACACATTTCTTACGAGTTTCAGGGTAGCTCAAATTCTTCAAGTTTGAGAAACTTTTCCAGACAAAAAAGGAGACAGGAGGAAGAGTTTCCAGTAAAAAATAATTCAAATACAATGATCTCATAAGAGTTTCTTGTCTAGTTGATTCACCTGATCATCATTATTCTGTGCTGAAGGAGCAGCTGCTAATTCTGAAGGTTCTGATGCAGCCACATTTTTCTCAGAACTTTTCTTCTTCCAGGGCCAACTCCGACGGTCCATCTTGTTCTACCTGTAAATTCAAGCAATAGCTGCGACTTCAAAAAGATTCAGTTGATTTTCATGAGATTTCTGAAGACTACCATTAGGTTAAACTTTCCAAGAGAGGGAATAGCCATATCTATTTATCTACAAGGCTGTATGATCTGCCAAAACAATTCCTGAGAACGAAATAAAAGAAATATCTAAAATGTCAAACAAACATCAGCTCTGGAGATTAGCGGAAGGTGACCTATGGTACAACTCTAAGAGTGCTGATTTTTCTGTTAAAGTCCAATAGGCAATTCACTTAGTACATTCTTACAGGCATTTTGAATGGTACTTAGACATACACCCTCTACATGGGCTAATATAAAAGAAATAGACATGAGGTAAATTGAATGCATTCTCAAATGACATTCTATTGTCCTTTGAGTTCTAATCAAACCAGATTGAATGGTATCTATGAATTGGTAGTTCAGGTTGGAAATTCAATCTCCTTGGTGGGAGTAATCCGTAATTCTGGCTGTTGCAGACTGGCCTTCTCTTTTGAAAATGCATTGTTGAATTGAGCAAGATTGCTGTACTTTTTACTAAAACCCAGTAAGTTCCATTTGGATTAGATGGCTATTTAAGGTTTTGAATAGTTGGGGCCTTCCTTTTCGTATGTTTCTTACACTCCAGAATCCAGAACACATTCCCTAATTGTAGATTCAAGAATGTAGATCAACATTGTGGAAAACTGGAATAGGTAGAACTTATGGAAACATTCCGACTATTTTAATTCATTCTGGATTCTGTAAGACGACTTGCCTTAGCAAGGTAAATATGGCATCCATTGAATGCATAGATATTATAGTTGAAACTAAAAATTAGACCTTTGATTGCTGCTATCATGTGAATAGCAAGAATGCAATTTATGTCAGTAATTGAAATGTCAAAGGTGAAGGCATCTCCACCCGTCCCTGTGTTAAAGAATGAAGGAATTGAATATTAATTAAGAAAGTAAAGGAAAAGTTGGTGTGCAACATTTTCATCATTGCAGAGTCATAAAATTGTATTAACTTCAAGTATACCACTGTACAAGACAACAATAACAACGAGGAGTTATTGGGATTGTAATACTCAATCTACTTTTGATTTTGAGGTTTTTTGTCAGAATTTGCATGGCATATTTTGTAATGCACTTTCAGTATTGGAATTTTGAAGTTCAATCGCTTCTCATCAATTCGTAATATCTATGACACTGCCCTTTGATCAAAATCTGACAAGATATATTCTGGCATCCCCCTTTGTTGAAATGGAGTTCTCAACATTTGTAGGATTGTTTCACCAACTTAATTTTGTTGACAATTTTATCACATTTTTGACACACTCAAAAGGCTCTTGTTTCTAATTAAACTGGTTCTGTGGAAATTATATATGAAAATTGACACTGATCCCACTGCAATCATACTTTATTTTTTAATTTAGCCTTCACTATGATGGCCTTTCTGTCTTCTTCAGATTATTGCTCCAATCCCAACCATCACTCCAAGGAAGAATTTTAACGTGAGGTTATAACTTATGAATATTTGTAGAATGTCTTCAGTGACTGGTTCATCTCAGAGGGCTGATGTCTTTTGTTCAGAATCACTGTTTGTAAGACTTCGGTTTATGATAAATTCAGAATGGACTTGAATTCATAAGTATGCTAACTCAATACGGGCAGAACATGGTTGCATCATATGATAAGTGGCAGGGACCATATCCTCATATGACGTTAATTTGTTACTGTTAGGAACTGCAGAACAATAATGCACAATCTATGTAGATGCAATTAAATCCACATGAACAACATTTTTAGAGGAAACTTTTCATCATGTCAAGAATGAGAGAGATTTAGTCATCAAGTGTACATATCTAGGAAATTCTAAACATGGGCACTGATGAAGATAACATTCCTAGCCAGCTGTAGATGCTGGAATCATCAATAATAATTCAGGCCAAAGGCAGTAGGAATTATTCAACTACCAGCATAGATCCATCTTAATCCCGGATCAACCAAGAGCCGAGAGGGATCAAATCTCTTGATGTGCAAACCCCTTTTAGAGTGAAAAGCTTGAGGAAGGGTTTGCACCTCAGAGATTTGATCCCTTACGGCTCTTGGTAATCCAGGGTTAAGATGGATCTATGCTGGTTATATGGAAATATATATATATATATCTTTGAACTTAATATTAGAGCCGACATATAAATTTTTAAGTAGTTTTTTTTTTTAAATTGACACGTGTCAACTTTAGGTTGAGCACAGAAGGAATCACACATCCCTCCCATACTGGGCTGTAGAATGAACCTCTTGGCTCGATCATATGCGTATCCAATATCAGAATCTTCAAAGACTGAAAACATTGATATAGAGAATTACAAACCAAAAGAATGTTTCCCTCCATGACCATAATATTTCTTGGTAGGCTGAAGATTCCTACACAGTTGCTTCTAATGTCTACATCTTTTGAGAATCAGATGTCCCTTCATTCTGAAGAATTCCATCCTTCATTATAAATTCTGTAGTCAAGTCAGAATTATGGCTTCAAAACCTAGGTTATGGAAGTTGTTTCTAAAATCTTCTTTTGAAGAATGAGAACATGGACTCGAAGCATTATGTAATATGTATTATGGACTAGTAAGGGCTCACTTTTTGCACAAGATTTCCTAATGAGCCTCGTGAACTCAAGAAAATCTTGGCCAATTTCATTTTCAACCAGTAGGGAACCTCCAGATTTCAGGCCTCCCTGGGAATTTTTTCCTTGCATATGACCAAAATTTATCACCTAACAGAAAAGAATTTCTGAGATATATTTGTTTCCAGCCTTATACAAGAATATGCACGGAAGAAAACAGCCATCGTCAATTTAAGATTTTTGGCATACTACTAGGCAACAATGACTTAGGAAACGAAGAAAATATTTTATTCTTGAGTTGCTAGCCCTCACAGGTTTCAATATTTACAAGAACTTGAACAGCAGGAACCAATCCATTTCACACAGTGCAATACCCAAGGAAGGGCAGATCCAATTTGATAAAGACTAGATAAAGCTTGGATCTCGCAAGTGTTCAAAGATGAAATTGAATTCAATGTGTACATATGTAATCCCTGGCCCATGCACATATTACTTGAATTCTCCTAGCGCAAATTTTCACCAACAAAATTAACAGTCTCTTCTGCCTTAGCAGGCCAAATGCTTAGAAAAAAATACCTTCAAGACAAGTTCTTAAACTGCATTTGCGATGAATGGAACAGATGAACCAGATGACGGGAAAATATACAATCTTAGGAAAAGTGAAATTGAGGAAGAACGAGAATACAAAAATCTGCAAAATCAGCTACGAAATAAAACTATCGTTAAAACTTAAAACCATTAGCAGAAGTTGGTCACCTTTGAGCTAAAAGGGGAAGTTACAGGAACCAATGAACCAGCAAAGTGATGAATGGAATTAGGAGGCATAAAGTGACACAAGCTGCCACTTTAGGGTGCTGGGAGAGAGGAAGGTTAGGGTGGATCTCCTTTAATCTTTTAATCCAAGGGACTTTTGTTTGATAGGAGCAGTAAAACAGAATGTTTCAAAGATATATAGTTAGACAGCGGACGAGGATTAAACTAAATATCGGCATGCCCTCGCAACTCGTTCTGGTTTTGCATTCTTCTAATCAAATAAAGCAAAGACAACAAAGGTTAGTTGTTATTAATGGAATGTGGCACAGTACTGCTTGCACAAGTTTAGTTTTCTATATAAAAATAAGGACATGGCTGCTTTGATATTCACCCTCCAAGTCCATTGTTGCATGGAAATGGTTTTTTTTGTGTCTAGGTATATCTAGCTTGTTTGTCTTGCTTTACAAAGTACTCTTGGTACTATATTAAGCTGTAAATCGGCAACTGTGTTCCGACAAAGTCCCCAACATGTAATCTTTCAGTCCAGAAAGCAAGGATACTTTTCAGGTGGCTAAAATGCCTGAATTTGTTCAAACCTAGCCAGATGACGAGCATCCATATTCCTCTAACAATGCTACACGTTCAAGGTGCATCACAAGTCAGGAGCTCGTTTCCCACTTTTTCCCAGGGCCAATCTAATACGAAAAGGCTGAATTTAACCAGCTTCATTGCTAGATCAACAAATGACAGTGCCCCAAGGCGTAGTCTGGATGATAAAGATCGATGCATTCACAAGATTAGCAAGAGTTTGAATTTAAATGAGCGCAGGTCGAGATTGCCGAGTAATACTTGGTTAGGAGAGGAGCACCGAGAGAAAATTCAAGATGCCATAATCTACGCGTCAGTGAACCAGAATGTTCTCTCTAGGCCTCATAGAAGCAAAGCCAAAAATACCCGAGTCATAATTCTCGGGAAGGATACAATGCCTGAAAACCCATTGAGTGAAATTGTAAACATCATTGAAGAATGAATACCATAAGCACCAGCTGTCATCCCCTTCTCAATTGAACACCCATACCGTATCAATGAAATTTTAAACACACGGTGCAGATAACAATTCCATATTGAGAAACACAAAACTCCTCCGCAGCACCACTCATGGACTGAAATCAACTTGAGCTAAATTCAGAAAGATGTAATAAGAAAAGCACCAACTACAAAGATTCCAAACCCAACAAGGCTCAGATCCAAAATCTCTGTACATAGAATCCCAAATTGAGAAATTGTAGCTACACAACGAATTTAAAATTTAAATCCCAGAAATGAAATTGAAATAACAAAGACACCCACAAGGGCACATCGCATACGAAACTAAGATATGCCCAGTTGGGTATGCAAGGGATGCACACTGTTAATCACCCTCATAACCAAACCGAAAAGATAACGCAATATATATGCAGGGAATGGATACTGTTAATCACCCACAAAACCAAATTGGATATATATATATATTAAAAACAGTCCCAACAACTACTTGATGTGTTGCAGCCAGTGTCTATATATCGGGGTGAATGCAGATTGATGCTATGAAAAGGCCCAGATAACATTACAAATCCAACATGAAAAACGTCAAGGCAAAACAGACTGAGCTACCTGAAATCTGAAGGAAAATCACCAAGACAACAATGCTGTTTTGAGTGGAATCAGGAAATACAGAGAATGTATTCAATGTTTATCAACATTTCACTGAACTCAGCTCGATCAGGCCTATGCGAGATCTATGTAAATACAGACGGGGACTAGATCTCAATGAAATTCTTGGTTGGCACTGTATTTTCAATGGGTTATCAGAGGTTGTGGAAGGGCGCCCACCATAAGTTCTGATTGAAATTTTTAATTTTTTGGTTAACCATCACAAGGTGGGGACACGAGGGAAACTGGCATCCACGACTTTGGTCCCCGCCTTTAATTATTTATGGGAAAACTTGCTTTATTTTAACTTTAATAATATCCAAGGGGGATTTTACACCTTGTAAATTGTCCCCTTCCCCACCTTTGCAAGGAGATGAATTCTCATTGTCAGAGAATTTGGGCCCTTTTCCAATTGTGCCAATAATGTATGCCTCTGTCCATGGCCCACGTTTGAAATTGGAATGTGGGCACCCTGTATTGCATGACCTCCATGCCGCTGGCCCCACTTCAAGTCCCAAAGTTGGGTTGTTCATTGTTGTCTAATGATGGTCTCATATTGCTTACATCGGAAGTGACCCTGTGGCAGATGAGCATCCGAGGTAGTGATTTAGTGTTTCAAGTTTCTGATTAAGGCCAAGATTTCTGCTTTTATAATGTACTATAACAGGGATTAAATTGATATGGAATGGTTATGTCGTTAGACGTCGTCGTTGGTCCTCGACTCTAGGGTTATGTGATGTTGTTGAACACCGGTGGTTGTGCATTGTAAGTGATAATTTGGTTTATTTAAATCTTGATTATAGACATGGTTTCCTGGTTCTAGGATAGAGTGTAAAATCAATCAAGTTGATATAAACTAGCGATGTTGTTTAGGTTCGAGGCTCTCAGAAATGGGATGTTGTCCTACAATGTTGGGTTTGTTCGAGAGGCATGGATAAGTGTATCCTTGATGGGCATATGAGACATTGGACAACTTGGGGCACTGTGTTTGAGTTTGAACCATGGTTCTTGGTGATAGGGCAAATGAGACATGGGATAACTTGGGAACATGTGTTTTAGTGGGTTCATGTCTTCGACCATGGTTGTTAGCAAAACCAAGTTCTTGTTATTTGGGTTGATGTGGGATGCATGTGAATAAAGACAAATAACTTAAAGTAAATGTTTCATTGTCATAAGGTGAGGTTAGATATTTGGAAAGGCCTTATTAAGGCTGTCCTACCTAGGTCTAAAACAAAATTTGACAAATGTTCCCACTCTTACTCACTCGAATTGGGAGTTTTCAAAGTTCAATGCAAAGCTTTCCCCTTTCAACCATGAGGATGTGTGAACACTAATCAAATGTGATAAGGTGAAACCAACTGCCACTCATGTTGTTTGTTTTTAAAACTAAATCCAAGGGATGACAATCTCGAATCATCAATATGGCCTCTTGTTTGTACTAGAGGTGAGTACACTCTCTTGATAGGGAAGGGACACCTTCAATGGAAGCAAAAGTTAAAAGTTCCCAAAACAATGCTAGATGACAATAATAGTATGCAACTAAAGTAAGGAGAGAACTTCCTTAATATCTTAGTATAGTATATGAGTGGCTACCTCAAATGGGATATTGTCATATTTAAGTTAGGGTGATATATATTCCTTAGATTTCTTATATGATAGGCATAAAAAAAATTAATGAGTTTTCAACTCTTTTTGTTATTATGTGATTTTTAGTATTTTTCAATGAACTAAAATAAAATCAAAAATTTATCATTGTTTTGAAGAAAATAAAAATAAAAAAATTTATTTAGGGGTGAAATTTTGTCCATCGATTATTTTTTCATGTTTAAAAAAAGAAAAATCATTAATTTCTATTTTTTGAAGTCTCATTTCTTTCAATTTTTATATGGTAAAGTTATTTTACTATAAAGATCACCAAATTATTCTATAAGCTATATAAAATCCTTAGAAATTAGAATATATTTAGAAAAGTATCGCCAAATTTTTTATTGTTGGCATTTTAGGAATCCTTAAGATTCGTCAAAATTTATATACTTTTAAATAAGTATGGATCCTTAAAATTTTCCTTGTTTTTTTCTTTTGTATAGAAAGAGAGATAATCTCAACTTGAGGTCTTATTAGTAAAGAGGGGCAATGAAAATCTTCCATCAAAGTTTAAATCTTCTTCATATTATGTTCATATTCTTTATATATCAACGTATTTGTATTTTGTTTATTTTAGTTGAAATTAATTATAAGTTATATAAGATTTTGGCGTAATATATATTTCATTCATTATTTTTTAGTAAAAGGAGTTTGAGTTAAATGTTGTAAATCAACTCAGTTTTATTAATTAAATTTTCAAACTGGGGAGGTATGTGCTTACCACACAACAATAAGAATAAAAAAGAGCATTAATCATCACAGAGGAAGAAACTAACGTTAGTACCTTGGAACAAGTTTTACAGATCTCCTACTTAGTATCCTTCTTAAAAGGGATTTTTAGGGGGAATCGATAGATCATAAAGAAAAGGGAAGGGAATCAACGCCTCTTAAAATTTTGATATGTGTGAAACAACATGTTTGCATTGAAGTTAACAAGTAAAGAGTGAGCTTAAAATAAAAGGAAAACAAGAGCAACAAACTTATTTCGAAGTATATGGGTTTCGATCTAGTAAAGGGAAGGATACTTGTACGTTGTGTCTATGTCATTTGTCTATATAGTTTAAATTCTTTTCAACCATGGTAGGTTGAGTATAATCATGATTACAAAGATTTGTATCCTAAGATAGTATTAAGCCTATTTTGAATGGTGCAAAGTTATTTCTTACAACTAGCCTAAAAACAAGTACTTGCCCATGGATTTAATGGAGCCAGGTGTAAAGTCATATTAATGCAATAAACATGGCTTTATACTTATGTGAAGGTGTTGTTAATGATGGTCTTTGTGTTAACGTGGTCTTTATGATTGAGCTTGAATGCAAGTCCTAGGTGAATTTGACAAAATAAATATCCCTTAGCCATAATTTCATAGTTGAAAGTCATCATGTTGTAAAGATACATTATAAATTGTTCACATCAATTGGGTTGTGATCTATTGAAAATGAATGAAAGTTGACTACAGCTAACGTATATTTGATTCTAGATGCATCCCCTTCTCATAATGGGTCCTTTTTTTTCCAAGGAAAATGTCACGTGGAAACCTAAGGGGTCCTTCCACACATTTGTGGATGGCATCCCTAGTAAATTTGTTGGTGTAGACTAGTGCGCATAACCCTAAAGAATTCGAACCGAGCACTTGCTAGCATGGAACTAGACAAATGCTTTACAATATTGGTGACAATCGATTGAGCTAGCCCCTTGAGCTCCTCATGATGGGTTTTAATTGAGAATCTAAAATCCACACTCTAGGAAGTCCAAAGGGTACTTTTGTGTAGATGCTTCAATTGAATGATGCAAGCAATACCTTCTATAATATGGGAATTTCTTGCATGAAAGCAAGTGTGTCTAGAATAAAACATAATATCATTTAGATAAGCAACTGCAAATGATATATTCTACCAAATTCACTCAAGACTTGCACTTGACCCCAACTACATAAATTCACTCGTTCATACCACTAAGACGGTACATTAAAAATAAACATATCACTTTAAAAAAAAATCTTAAAAAACATAATAGCAATGCCCTACTTTTATCAACCAAATAAACTCTCATTAACAAAACTAAAAAGAACTCACCCCACCACAAATTGATAAAACAAAGAAAGAAAAAATATTGCACAATGTTATGAACTAACATATGCATAGGTATCCTTTTGTGGCATTTGCAAAGCTTGTTGGAAAACTAATTCACCCACTAAACTTGTTGGTGAGACTCACATCTATCTTCAATGAATCACACCAACCAATGAAGTAACATGTTGTGGGCTTTAGACCTTAGGTCAATGTTTTATGTCCCCTTCAAAGTACTGAAATTATTGTCGCGATATTTTTTGTTACGTTTGTACCAAAACCAATGCACTATAGATGAGAATTATGATAGTAGTGATAACTACTTGCACCATTTCGTTGTCATAAATATTTTTCTATCACTATGTTTACCTTTTTAATATCAACAATTGTCGACATTTTTATGATAAAGTGGATATATTATTTTACCTTTTTTTCATTTAAAATATATATTTTTATTAATTTCAAAATAGCTAACTAATATTTTATTTTCATTTTTATCAAAATTTTAAAATAATTATATTTTATTTTTAATATATTATTTAAATTATATTAAAAATAAAACTATAATAATAAATTGAATAACATTTGATTACTTTAAGTGAATAAATTTAATTCGGTTAATAATTTTATTTTTTCGATGAAGTGTCATTTAATTTTAATT
>Ga0073774_1000418_pt1 | contig 11108 bp, 5 predicted proteins | sample InSIn5gowninarea_FD_77487 | JGI IMG/M metagenome (GOLD analysis project Ga0073774, IMG submission 77487) | Clean room microbial communities from NASA Spacecraft Assembly Facility at Jet Propulsion Laboratory, Pasadena, California, USA -... ... | reverse complement strand
TGTGTAAAATAAAGAAGATAAACATATATTGATACAAAACGCTCAAATAAAAAAATATATGTAGTAAATATATATATATATATATATATATATATATATATATATATATATATATATATATATAGTTAGCCCAACCATTTATTTTTTTGTCATTTGAGAATGGCCATAAGTTGAACTTAAGACCTCATCATCTAATTCATATTATATCTAGGACGTCACTATCCTAGAAGTGGGACCCATAAGTATAAGAGTGTAATCAACTCAAATGTGAACTTTATCAATATTGCTTGAATGACAGTAAGCCTTTGAGGAATTAAGAAGGGATGATTGGTTTCCTATGGGTTTTTTCATAGACAATATATACCCTCATGTTGTCCTATTCAAGGATAAGAGAAAAACATCCCCCATCACAAATTATATAGTCTTCATGAGCATAAATTGTTACTAGTTGACGAAATTGTATGTATTAAGAAATTTGAATTAGTGTGGTGTTGTTTTGGTCATCTCATGACATGGCATTAATACTCCTTTTTCTAAGGTTCTAGTTTTTAGTATAATAATAATGGTGGTTTGCTTATAGATTGCTATTGAAAATAAGGGGTGTCGAAAAAATGAAAAATCAGTTTCACTTTATTCATGGCACTAGGATGTGCCATATCTTCAGTCTGGGGGGATGATGAGCTCTTAAAATGATCATTTATTTCACTTCATATTCATTATTTTATCATCATATCCAATCACTAACCATTGCATTTATCTTTAGAAGACATCTAAAGAAGGAAGTATGGCTACAATTTATGTTTCTATACCAACAGTTATATTTTCGTACCAACTTGAACAACAAATCAATTTATGACACTTGTCCGCTCCTCCAATAGACGAATGGCCAAAAAAGTTTGTAGATAATGGCTTGATTTAATTCCCATAGAAACATGTTTGAAATTTATGGTGCAGATTTCAAGATAAATGCAAATCTTCCAAAAATAACAAATCTGGATTTTTAGCAACAATTAGTTGGAAATGCCAGATTGCACATTGAATTTTCATGCAGCTGGAAGAAAATATTGCAAATTTGTCAAATGGGTCTTTAGAAAAGTCAGTAAGCTTCAAAACCCATAAATTGTTTCAAGAAATAAAAGACAGATTGAAAGATATGGTTGGTTCTTTGAAGGTAAAAACATTCAGATTGCATGTATGACACTCGAAAGAATTCTAACTCAAATTCTTCTTTAGAATTCATCCTCCTCTCTATCTAACCTCTCAACATATTTGAGTGCTATAGAAGCACCTCTTTCTCACTTTAAACAAGGAGGTTCACTTTTGAAGCCCTTCTTGGAAACTCTCTTGGATTTTGTAAGAGGAAGAGACCTCATGAAAACTATGTTTTTATGAAGATAATCAAAGGTGCTAGTTCAAGTCCATATTAGTTTCCAAATTTAGGAATTCACTACCAATTGGTGAGGCCAACCATTAGGTAGTGTCTTTCTTTTCTTTTTGTTATTTTTGTTATTTGTTTATTATGTAAATTTTATTTTCTTTTTATGTCTTAGTTTAATTCTTGTTAATATATATATTTTGTGTTTACTTATAGTGTTTATATTCATTAGTTTTCTCATTTATTTATGTACTTAATGTTTTTGTGATAGAATATATATGTGTGTGTGTGTGTGTGTGTGTGTGTGTGTGTGTATGTGTTCTTGTATTTAAACATTGCATATTTGTCAGTTTTTCTTGTATTTAACATTGTTATGGTATTATTTATATATGAGTTTTGATTTCTATACTTAGCTTAGTATTTTAGTTTTAGTATTTAGTTTAGCACTTAATTAATTTTCATTTAAAGTATTTCAGTTCCAATATTTAGTTTTAAATTGATTTTGAGTACTAGAGTAATCTTCACTTTCAAGCATTGAATTAATTTCATTTACTGCACTTACTTAGATTGTTTTCTTATCATTGAGTTGTACAAACTTGTTTTGAACCAATCCCTAAGATAAGAGTCATAATCTAACTTAGAGGAATTTAACAACAAGACTTATTAAAAATATCCTTCAAGAAACTTAGCTAGTTGTAGGTATTTGGTTGATTTATATTAAATTAGAATAGAATTTACTTTGAATTCATCCATATATTTAGTTCAAGTTTAGTTCATAGATGTTTTGTACTTCAATTCAGTTCACGCACTTTCAGTTTTAGAATAAGAACATAGATTTAAAATTTAAATAAAGAGATTGAATTGGCACATACTGTGTTGGGTCCTCTAAGTCTACGAGCTCTCGGTCGATAACTTAATGAACGATAATTAAAATACATATAATTAGCTTGACATATAGCTAACTCGATTTTAAATTGTTATAGTTTCATGTGCTCAATGTTATTAGTTGTGATCCCCATGATGACCAGGGGCATGGTCTAGGTGATAGTGACATTCCCGATGTCCATAGAGGAGATGGGGGGCCTTCTATTACAAATAGAACTAGTGGTAGGGGTAGTGGTAGGGGTAATAATTGTTTGTTTATATTCATTGCCTCATTTTGATGCACATACATGTCCTATATTTGATTGGATATTTACATATTTGAACATATATATGTATGTAAATTATTATTGGACATTTATATATTTGATGGGACATTTACTGATGTTATATTTCATTGAAAAATTATTTGTTTCTATTGATGAGTATTGATGCATGTTTATTATAAAATCCATCTTGCACTTAATGAATGAACTTAATTACAACAATTCTTAAAATGATGCACCTTAAGAATGTTCATATTAGTTTTGATGCTCATATCAATGCAATGTAAAAACAAATATAATAACTCTACTGTTGATAGGGGTAAAAATCCCTCGTAACAAAGGGAGACACTGCCCATTCTGCAAGTCCCAATTAGACTCACGAACGTTTGGTATGGTAGGCTCGACAGGGTTATGGACCCATTACCATTCTAAAGTTTGGTTATGATAGGTTGCTTTAAATCTTAAGAATCCCATATGTCTCAGTTGAGTAACTAATCTAACTAACCAAACTATTCTAATTCTACTCTAAACTAATCTATCTTATGAGAGCTTTACTCTAAGTCTAATCACAAGAATAAGTAATTCATTAATTGCATGAAATAGTTTGATGAAGATTTAACAAACAACTTACTTTCAATAAGGAACTTAAATCAATATGAAATAGTTCGAGATTACCCAAGCTCCAAATAGCCTTGTGCTAAGATTGCACCTTATTGTCAGTTTAACAATTACTCTAAACTTAACATGTAGAAGGAAATAGTTCACAACACATGTGTACATCCAAAGCAATCCATATCATCCACATCATTACAAAATAGTCTGCAAATGGCTATGAATAACATGAAATTAAACTAACAAAATACTTCATCCACTCACAACTCAATGTACTAAAGAGAATGAGGAGAATAGTCTACTCTCATTAACTGTTCAACAGAAAGTATGAGAAGAGAAGTTCTGACCCTTCTCATGAATGAGAAAGTTACATATATAGAATTCCAAGATGGCCTTTGGGTTACATTTGACCCTTGGCTTTTCATATTCCAAGGTGGCTTTTGAGCTTTCATTTTCCCAAAGTGACTCTTGAAATTTCTCTTCTCTTTTAATTACACTAAATTGGAAAATATGAAGACTCTTCAATTTCCTCATTTTTGGATTTTTTACAAAAATAATATTTACAATATCTTACAAAATATTTTACAATATTACAATTTTATTCCCCTTTCTTGTGCAAGTGTTTGCTCCATGCCTCGTGTTGTGATAATATCTTTTCCTCTCTCAATTTGAATATGTGGGCTTTCTTTACATCGAGGGCTATATTTCACTTCCTGTACTCCTCCATGTTGATCACAAACTTGTGCACAAATGTTGTATAGTGGGAGTACTCCATCAATGATTTAACGAGGAGCTCTTGGATATCTTATTTTGAAAACTCCTCCTTGGCTTGAACCTCCACCTTAACTTTTTCAAAATCACTTTCAATTTGCTTGAACAAGATATATGGAACTGGATGTTCTTCCTCGAGATTGATCTTTGTCCATTGAATGTACCTTTTGATGTCATATGTATATTTTTTCATATAGATCCATCATTCCTACAATATCTTTCCTAGCGTTCTCCTCAAACATGGATGCTAAGTCTAGACATTCCATAGTAGCCATAGAATACGCTGTGATATCATAGCTTTTGACTATCGGAAGACTACTGGGAATATCGTTTTCAATACTTCTCCATTCTTTGAGTTTCATAATTTTTACTTACAGGTCTCTCATCCTTTGGTATGTCTAAGAGACATTTTTGAGATGCTTTTCTATCATTTTAACCTTATCAGTCATCTTCTTAACAACATTGAAACATTCCATATTTACATCAAATAACTTTTCTTGTTGTTACAGAATAGTAGCTCGAAGCGAGGTAGTTTCACATTCCACTTTTCTCCTTTTATTCACCTTTGATCTAAGACTGATAATTTCACTTTGAAGCTTACTCTTAATCAATTCGGCTTGCGATAGCTTTTCACTCAACATGGTGACAATATGTGCAATAGCCTGTGATAGTGCTGCTGAAGTTGTGGCTACTATGCCCAGATATTTGTGATCCTTTTCAAATAGAATCTCATCTTCCTAAACTTGTTTGAGAGTTCCATCATTTTTTTTCTCATTTCTGATTCTCTTCTGACTTACCTCCTTTTTATACAAAGTGAAGGTAAAGGCTTCAAATATCTCATCAATGTTATAACTTGATGGATCTTCTTCTTCTTGCTGAACTTGTGAATGCCTTCGGACTGATTCTTGTCTGTGGTCAGAGAGCTATGAACCTCTTTAGGTTTGTCATGAACTTGAGCTTCTACCAAAGTAGAAGATCAACGGGATGATACCTCTGAGTCTTTTCTTTAAAACTCAATGTTGTATAAAGACATTTAAGAAGAGGAAGATGATTCCTCATCCTCAATTCTGACTATATTGACCCGCTCGCTTGTAACTTTATGTTTCACCTCAATGGCTCTTTTGAGTTCTGCTTCTTTATCTATTTGAGACATCTGATCTGGTGTGGGCATCTGTGATTTTACTAAAACCCGTTGTTGACATAGTTCCCTAGGTAAAAAGTCTTCATGAGAATAAATCCATTGAAAACCAACATGTTGTAGATGTTCTTTCAACTTTCCCTGGGGGTCATTCCTTCTGAATGAGACTTCTTGGAATTTGTAGGAGGATAGCCAATTTACTTCATCTCTAGTTTGCTTGAAATTTTCTATTCTACACATTGGTGTTATTAGCAGAAACTGAGGCCAGAGTCCCTTCTCATGTTTATGAAGTGATGCAGCTACACCATTCACAAAAGTATGATAAGAAATTTCCTAAAGTAGCAAGGTGTCACGTACAAAGTGTGCCAACCAATCGGGAGGCTTGGTACTCCCTGCAATTTTTATATATACTCCGATTGGAGTCATGTACCAGTCTGCATGCTCCTTGAAAATTGTTTGTCCTTTAGGTGAAAGACATGGTGTCTCTTCAGCAAATAATATTCAATACAGATTATGGAATACTTTATTGCATATCTTATCATAATCCTCCTTGTATTTGTTTTCCGAAAGCATCTTGCAATATACATGAATCGATGGCAAACTCGATTACCACTTCCATTCAAGAGATGGAAACTCAATGTTAGCACACATCACATCCATGAGGTATGTTGACATGTAGAACTAATGATCCTTGTGTACTTTCTTCAACTAGCTATCCAAGTTGGATGATATCAGTTCACCCCAATTCAATGTGGCTTCACTAGTGATGATTTGGTAAATTATAGGAATCCACTTGTCCATGAAGGTAGATCCATCTTTTCTCTTGAACACTCTTGACAACAAGATCACAATGATTTGAATAGTTTTTCTAAACTTTGATTTCTTCCATTCAGCAATAGCAAGCTTACTTCTGAATTGACCCTCATACCACCATCCCTTTAGTATGGTCAACAGATCAGCAGATTCACTTTTCTACTTTAGCCATTCAGGTGATATCTTGATGCTAGATTCCTTGAGATGATACATCTGATTGATCATTGAATCTTTGTAACTAGCTACAATTTTTCCTTCAAAATTTAGGATTGCTCAATGTTGATGATCGACCTTTCTTGTTATCCACTCGATCACATCCAGACATGGTAATATCAGAGTGTTCATTGCAGCCCTCTACAGCCCTGACTTGATGATGTTTCGGTAAATCTCCTTGTTGAACTTAGTGCTTGCATCATACCATAACAACATAAGGAATTCCTTGTCTTGGAATTCTTGGAATAAAGAAGTCCAAGTGTAACAAACTTTCTTGTCGTCTTTGCATTCTGTATCCACAGAAATCTAAATTCCATTCTCCTTGACAGGCTCCTCAACTATCTTATTTACGTTCTTCGTAAGCGAGGTAGATGCCATAATTCTCCTGCAACATAAAGAAATTCATAAGTGTAATATCTAACTCAAACAAAAGCAAGATCATCTCCAAAAAACTAAGTTAGAAAAAGTTATACTTTAAAACACTTGTTTTTCATTGAAAATTATGAAGATGAGTCGATGGGGAGATGAAAAATGAGAATGAGAAAGTGGTTTCTTAGATTGTGAAAGACTTTTATAGGTTTTCCAGGCATATTAGGAGAGTTTGGAAACAAGATCCCAAAATTGGGGAGCCATCAGGCTAAATTTGGAAGAGCTTGTATTGATCAGACTCAAAGCTTGAGGAAAAGCATATAATCCACTTGAGTCATGAATAAATCACTTTTTCAGAGGTTTCTTGATGAAATGAGGTTGTGTATTACCTTTACTAGTCATATACAACCTTCCTTTGAAATTTGGTTCGAAACGGAGCAATTTGAAAATTTGAGTTTTTTAGGCTCTGAGCTCAGGGTTCAACCTGTCACCTATTGAGCTTGAAATGGATCTAGATCACAATTATCATGGATTTTGGAAATTTTTTAATATTATTTGTAATCCATTCGAAGAGATTAAAAAAACCCAGAAATCGTTTCGAAAACAGAGAAGATTGATTTTTCAGCCAAATTAGTTTGGAAACTAAAATCTCAGACAAATCAAGGCAAATTTCAACTGAAACTGTGCTTTTGAGTTGCAATAAACTCCATAAGAGGTGAAAAAAATTGTATTTTGGATTTCGAATCTTTATTTTCCCCTAGCCCTATGAATCTGCTACCTTCACAAACTGACGACATTGAAAACGGACAATTTCTCCTCCCAGAATCCACCTCCAGAATCCACCTCCTATGAAACTAACTAAGGTTAGCGCACTTTCATCTTGAAGTTGGCTAACTATGGATCAGGAGTGCGCTAGGGTACCCTAGCACACTTCCAAGTTCCTATTGTCCAATTATAGGTTACCCTAGCACACCTTAGGCTCACAGTTGGCCAACTCTGAAGCCCAGGTGCACTAGGATTCTCTAGCTGCCTAGGAGGCCAATAACTTTTGCCTGGTTGGCTAAAAACTATTCTGAAAGGGTTGATGTGCTAGTTAGATGTCCTGAGAGGGGGATTTCAGTCTTGGATGAAGAATTGGATCATGTCTTGGGTCTCGTGTACCTATGTGAAACATAAAACTCTTGAAATTTTGGTCAGTTGTTTTGTGAATGAAAACCAAAATTGAAAGAAAAATTGGCTAAGTGTCCAACTCTTCTTCATCACTTGGAAAATTTCCTGCTTCTGGATCAAGGTGGGTGTTCGAGGAAAAGTGTGGGGTTTACTAAATTAAGAAGCCAATAAGTCATTTGTATCGAGGTTTGAGAGAAAATGGTAGATTGGGGTGAAAAAATGAAAACCCATATTTTGAAAATTTCTCCGGGGTCTCGGGCTAGAAATTGCCCTTAAGAGGAGATGAAGAGTCACAAGGATTTCCGGAGGTGAAACACTCAAAATATGAAAATTGGTTTTTCACCATGTCTTCTCTCAATCTCAAGCTTTCTGGAACTATCTTTGGTTTTCCAATCGGATGTGCAGAAAACAAGATATTTGAATTTGAAGATTTTGGGCTGGACGTTGAAATGTCACAATCGGTCGACTCGAAAATATCATAATGGGGTCTTTTCCATCTCTTTATATTTCCTCATAGAACCCATAGAAATTGACAGAATTGAATTTAGATGAGTATAACTCATTTTATGAACTTTCGAAGATCCACCAACTGCCAACTTGAGGGGAGGTGAAAGGTCAGAAGAAGATAGCCTGAAAATTACAATTTAATAAATCTTTCTGAAAGCTTGAGTATGCATATGGATAATTCATGTACTTTATTTCCAATTTGGATGTGATTCATAGTTTCTCAAACTCTCAAACCATGTGAACATGGGTTGAACAACCAAAAATCCATGCACGGATGATGAAAATGCGACCAAAACTCGAAAAACTCAACTTGAGTTCATATGAAAGGATTTAACTTCTAGATCACAATGAAACAAGTCCCATTCGATTTGGATGATTATTCCATGATATTCAATCAAAAATAAGTTTTTCACAATCACGATGAAAAATTAGTCTCATGAGGTTCGATGGATGAAAAAGTTGGAAGCTGAGTGAAAAAATGGTTTTATATGTTAGAATGGTGTGAGAAGACTAAGCTTTCTTAATTTTACAAGTTTTACACTCTTTACATACTTCTCACACTTCGATTGAAAGAAAAATCTTTGAACTCATTCACAATCCTCTCAACTCTCACAAATTCGCACAAACTCTCACTCTAACACACTTCTCTTGTTCTCCAAATCCGAATTGCACAAATGAGGCCTAATGGGTCGAAAATGAGGGTTTATATAGGATTTATAGGGGAGAGGAAAACTCAAGGGTAACCAAATAAATGGTTCGTTATCCTTAGGAAACATTATAGTACAATTTCCCTTGCCACAATTAATACCCCATTTCGGTACCCCACCTTAGAGGATGGATAACTTTGGATTTCCTTATCTGATTGAGCTGATATTGGAACATAATCTCATGAGACAAATTATGATGTAATCCTCTTTGTCCCATATCAATCCAATAGGTTTTAGGTAGGAAAGGTTAGGGTGAAGGTTCTAGGGAAGTTGAAGAGTTATAAGCCCCAAAACCCTGTCAAACAGATGAATAAAAACTTTGGGATCAATAGGTATACTCTCTTTGACATCCTAAACATTATAAAAAACTCACTTAGTGGAAACTAGCTCATTAAAGGAGTAAAAAAGAACAACCCTTGTTAGGGTGATAGAGTCCTAGTTTAGGGTCAACTAGGGTCAACACTAGGAAACCCATTTGGTAAGCTTCTGAGGGGTAGTAAAGTCATGCAATGACATCAATCCTATAAAGATCATAAAAAGAAACCAAAATTAAGTGAATTAAACCACCATAGGAAACTCAAAAAGGATATGCAAGACTAGTAGCCAACCATTGAAGATAAAGCATCGATAAAACTTATTCAACTTCACATCTCCAATCACTGAAAATAAAGACTAGAAGCAATTCAATCTTATTTACATATCAATCCCTCCATAGGTGTAGGATTCAAAAATTTTGGTAGGGGCCCCTTTATTTTTCCCATTGGATGGTCAAACTAAAGGGGGAGTTGTTGTGGGTACAACAAATGGCGACAACCTGGGAGGATCCATTTATCTATGTCTCTAAACTAGTAGGAAATTTTATCTTACTTGATTTATATGATATATCTTTAATAATCAAGAACTTATTTCTCTCGAGGCATGGGTCCCACTTCATATCATTTTCCTCTAAAAGATATGTCAACCATATATAAATACCATAGGTCTTTGACGGGTCTCCCATACAGGTCGATGGATGGGGTTTCATTTACTGAACTAAACATTTAATAGTAGATTGTTTTCAGGTATGACCTGGGGCCATCACTTGTATTATGAGAAAGCAGAATCCAATTTACGTTCCTCATCTCTCCTTTAACCTGACATTGCTTCACTACCAGCAAGCATGTTCAGTACCCCGGTGAAGTTGCCTTGGTACCATGTAAGCATAGTTGCACTACCAATGGGCCCGTTCAGTACCCCGGTGCAGTTACTCACACTTCCCTCATAGCTTCAATAATCCTTCTTCGATTTCACCCATATAGATATTTATATTTGTGTATAAATATTGCTTGTGCAACTTTTTTGGTTTTTGCTTCTTCGGAGAGTTTCTTTGTTTTGCTAAGAAAACTACATTTTCTTTGTAAGTTTAGCCCATAGGAATTAACCTTATTCAACCTATACAGATATTAGCTTTTAATGTTTGTAGATGGAACCCATATAAAGGACCCACCAAGAACCTAAAGTTGTCACATAGGTGTATTGGCTAAAGCACTATTTCATATATCAGAGTTCCACCATGCCGGGCAGAATATTGTTCAAGATGTTCAGATCTTCATTAAAAGCATTCAAGCAGATGGTCCAACATATGTTCTAAGAAGACATGCTTTTGAGCTTACTCCTCAGGTAACCAATTTGAACCCTTGACCCTTACCCCTTCAAAATATTTGATTCACTGAAAATCATGTAGAGGGAGAAAACATAATGTTAAACTATACATACTGTAAAATAATAAATGACTAAAACTAATCAAGCAAATGACTAAAAGAAAAACAAAAGAAAACTAAAACTAAAACATAAAAACGGAACTCAAACGGAATAGGATATGAAACCATGAGAAGAAAAAAGTCACAAATTGTTGTTAATTACACAGAACCAAAAGACTAGGTTGAAGGATCCACAAAGGGTGGCGGAAAAAAACTTCTCAGGTCCCACATATGATACATCTATCTCTCATCTAGATCCTAGGATCTACAACTATCAACATGTCAGAAAATTTTCAAAATGAAGTGAAATGGAGACAATTGAATTATACAAAATATGAATTGATTAGCGGATGAGAGAGCCACTTTATCAGTTTGAAATGTATCATGAAATATTGGTGACTTGGATGAAATTACAGGATCAATTGTCGACCAGTCGATAATTAGGTGTAATTATTCCAATAAGTTCTCTTATTGAAATTGAAATGACAATGTGCGAAAGGAAAATTAGAATCAAGGTGCATATATACATAATGATACAATACCATA
>Ga0073774_1000417_pt1 | contig 11113 bp, 10 predicted proteins | sample InSIn5gowninarea_FD_77487 | JGI IMG/M metagenome (GOLD analysis project Ga0073774, IMG submission 77487) | Clean room microbial communities from NASA Spacecraft Assembly Facility at Jet Propulsion Laboratory, Pasadena, California, USA -... ... | reverse complement strand
ATGGGGATATGTTTCACCTGAGACCGCAAAGACATGATCTCGATTAGTGCTAATTCTAGCAATTCGATGCCGCGACCTACTTAATGTAGCGGAAGACTCTACCTAGTGCAGATGCTGGTATTGGAGGGTCTGCTTCTATAGTGCTGGGCATATTGACAGCAGCCAAAGCACCAAGCGTACTGTTCTCGCCGCGATGCTCGAATGCCGTGCGTTGTATTGCAAGACTGCTCTCCTCTTCCGTTGAAGAAGCTTTGCTTGTCGAAGCGTCCTTGACATCGTCTCCGAATGCCGGATCTCCTTCTAATGTGGATCTCCCTGTCCAATCAAACTTGTCTTCTTGCTCCAATGCTCTCTCGAGATTCTTGATCCGCCATTTGGATAGTTCTACGTCACGCACTTTCTGTTTGAGACTTGTTATCTGTGCTCGCTGATCTTTCAGTTCCTTGGTAGCAATGAAAAGTTGGTTTCGGGTGCGTTCTAGGCTCTCTGCGCGGGATGATAGCTCATTTTTGAAGTCTGCTGAATATGCTGAGAGAAGTGTCTGGAGTGTCTGTAATATCGATGCTGATTGCTGTGCTGATGATATTGGCTGCTGTGTTGTGGGGTCGAGCGGTAGATTTGAGGTTGAAGCTTTAGGAGTAGCATTTTGTAAATCTTCAATTGCCATCTCGCCGTCTGTAGGTAATTGTAGTCCTTCGTCTAGTAAACCAAAGTCCCCTGCTCTCAATCCTAATTTATTAGGGATAAGCGAGTCGGCGCCGCTCTCTAAGAGCATTCGCACAATAGGCCGGCTGCCCACGCGGGCTGCAATATTTAGAGCTGTATCGCCATTTGCATCTTGGGCGTTGACAAATGTACGTATATCCTCCTCGGTGCCATCTTCCACTGAAATAATCCAATCAAGGATGCTTTCCATATAGTGTCGCGCTGCTGCGCTGCGGCCTTTGATGCCAGCTACAAGGGCTATATGATGTAACACTGTCCTGTCGGCATCATCCGTCGTCCGCAGACTGGTTGCCAGCAATGACAGCAGGCCTTCTGAGCCGTTCAGAGGGGAGAATGTTTCCGAATCGAAGTTGTTCGTCACTAGCACTGCGCGCATCAGAGGCGACTCGCCAAGCCCATTGCCTCGGGATGGGTCAGCTCCCGACTGTATCAACGCTTTCGCCGTCGATATTCGGGCCAGGGCTGCTGCCCAATGCAGAGCGGTATGGAGATGATCATCGATAGGAGTATCTGGGTCAAGACCTTCGGGGAAGGATGCGATGACCTGTGTCGGTTCGATTTCGGATGTGCTGGCTGCTGAAGACTGTAGCTGGCCTGAATCGTCTTGTTCTTGCGAGACGCCTGAAGGATCGGGTATAAATAGGGACATAAGCAAGTTCCGATGGTCTGCATTGAGGACCTGCGGATCAACGAGCGGTTTCGACGCCCTGTGGAGTTTGTAGAGGTCGGGGCCTGACCGTCTCGCTGTCATCTTGAGCCGCTTCACAGGCACTGGAGCTTCGCTTGTGCTAGCTTCTCTATTATTTCCGTTTGTGCTTCGACCGAGATCCGAGCGCGTTCTTTTCCGAGAGGATGAAGGATTTGGTTCCGCAGTAGAGGCAGGGACTTTGTTGCCATCGTCTTGCGGTAAGGGTGATGGACCGTTCACTGGATCTAATAATTGTGGCTGCGTTGCTTCTTTAAGCTGTTGCTGCTGAGAAGTTCTCTGCTTTTGTAAATTGGCAACATTTCGGGGTAGTGCTGAGTGGTCATTATTGACTGATGACGAGCTCGCCTGACTTGAGGAATTCGTAACGTTCATACCTGCAAGAGGAGGCTCATTCGAAGCTGGCGCGGGTTGATAGTCGAGTAGAGATTGAATAAGTTCGAGGATGCCATACTGATCTGCTACCTTGGCCGCCTCGTGGAAGGGAATCCACGTGCCCTGATATCTTCCATAGCCGCCTTGTATCTTCTCATACGGAATTGCACCATTGGATCCAGCTATATCTTTGTCGAGAATCTTCGTACGTTGTGCTTTGTTTATGCCTGCTACTTTGAGCAGCTGTGTCGCGTTAATCCAGGAATCGCTCCGCCGGCGCATTACACCGATGCCGCGTGCCATGAGCTCGTACACTGGTACATTAGAGTAAACAGCATGGAAGACTGTAGTTTTGTTGGCATTCGCAGTCGCCAGTGTCGGCTTGGATGCGCTTGATGCTGCGGCTTTCTTGCCTTTTGCAGGCGAAGGTGTAGCCACTGTGCTGGCGGTAGCAACTGACGAAGCCCGCTTTGAGCGAAGCTGCTTCGGCGTGGTTTCGACAGCATCTTCTAGACTAGTATCTGGATGTTCACTATCATCTTCAACATCTTCGTTGTAGTTTGGAGCTCTGGTGTTGTCTCTGCGCACTTCCTGTTTGCCTCCCGCTTCTCTTGCTGCTGCCGCTCCTCGTGTTGATGTACCACTTCCGCTAGGAGGACCCATAGTCCGTAGAGCGGGATCTAAAGCAGAGTCGTCTATTGGCTTTGACGTGGACGCGATGGCCATGCCGTACGATATTTACACGGTACACTGAGGCTCTGTCGGTGTCAAGCTTCTTGTCTTTCTTAAAGCGTGCAGCTCTTGCGATCACCGTCGTGCGAGTACCGTTACAGTGGACGGCTACAGACGATACTTTGTAGGGATTCTGGCTGGTATACAGATCTAGAGCATGTCGAATAATGTGTTTGCGCGTCAGTAGAAGTCTCGTGCTGCTTTTTACAATCGACTTTGACGCGATCTTTATGTCTCCTCACCAGAAAGTCAACGCCCACAAAGCCTTGAAGGCCGAGCTTATCTCACGATTGAATGCTATTTGTCGCCTTCTATGTTCCTCTTCGCTTCTTAATAGCCTGTGTAAGACCGTCTTATGGCGTTCTCTCCTCTCCGTCTCGTATTCAATGACCCGCTGGCGACACGCGCTCGCAGAAATCACGCTTTCTTGCTGCTCGTCTGTTTGCGGCGAGTGATGACCACCAACCAAAGCGAGCTTGGAATCGTAGAGTTGCAGTGTAAAGAGACTGACACGCACGCTGGCGGCGCTTCTTTATCGTACTTTTAGATCGCTTTACTGGTTGTGAAGAAAAGAGGGTACTCGTTGGCATCGCTCACTGGGAGGTTTGGACCGCCGGGCAACTTCATCTTGAAAACCAGTCAATGTCGGCCACACCGGCCAGCAGGACTTTCCAGCTAGCATACGGTGTGCTTTGTATTACCACAATACATACTGATATGACCTGCAACAACTTTTCTCGCGGAATGCGGGCTCGGGCGATTGCAAGTTTTTCTACTGAAATTCGGAAAGGATAGCTAAAGTACACATGACACTGTGGTTGACATCGCCAGAGCCAATGTGACTGTCGCAGTAGTTTGTGCTTTCCGGACAGCTATAATTGATTCTATAGACTCCCCATCATCTAGTTGTCTTCTTCGTTTCCCGTCTAGCATTTACCCTAAATGTCGTCCAGTCCTGCTGCAGATGACCAATACAGTTGATTTGCACAGACACTTACGGCTAATCGATCTCGTTGCTTTCTACGAGGTAGGGTCGACTGATGGCGTCAAAGATCTTGGACACGTCCGCGCCCCATCGCTGGGACATGTCGCCGTCGAACTCGGCCAGCGTTGATCTGTATAACTTTGCCTGTTGGTGAATTTGATGTGTAACCTAGACATCAGTGTCATTGAATAGAATATTACTTGTCTAGGCCTACCTATATTTTCAGCGTGTGGTACTATACCTGAGCCGAAGAGGTCTGGCACAACTCAGACGTCGAAGCGAGAATTCCGCGGCGAGTGCTGGAAGGTCTATTACCGGACACGCTGGTCGAATAGGTGGTTCGGGATAGTGACTTCCAGCCATGTCATAGCGGCAAGATGTTCTCAGGCTTAGACAGAGATCTCGGCTGCAGTTCTCCAAGCGAATGGGTGCCAGTTCACGAGATCTGCACAGGCGCGCACACTGCCTACGCTCCGGTCAATGGGATCATGGCAACCGTTGCGATCTTGAGAGCGGTGTTGCATAGATGTCCTTGCGGAATTCGGAGCACATTTCGATGAGATGTCATTGTCTGGCCAATAATTCAGCAAGAACATCTCTCGCGTCGTCTTTCGCGTTGGCAAGCTCGTTTGCTGCGGATTCATGCTGGGTTTGCGATGTCTTGCAGGATCCTTCGTCCTCGTTGTTCAGGAGGAAAAGGAGCTTGAGAGTATGACTTAAAGATAGTAAAGATTCGGTTGCTCGAACCTATGTAAGGCGCACAGAGGGATGATCAGCCTATTTACTTCGCTATGCGCGACCAAGCTGAATACTCACCATAGATTCTGCTTTGAGCTCTATCTCTGCACTATCTTGTTCAGCTTTGAAGCGGTCCTTGGTTCCCACCTTTTGTCACATCACGCATGTCGAGCTTTTGATCAGCTTTGGAAGATCAACGCGATTCTCAAGCTGCACTAGTCTCACCTTCGCCAACGCGACACAATCTTGCAAACCATCAACGAGGATCTCGATATCGTCATCCACCTTCCTGTGAAGCTCCTCTTGAAATGTGTCGAGATACGCTTCAGACGTTGGCTCGCTTGCGATTCCACCAAGTCCACCGCTTCCTCTGGTTCCAGCTCCAGAAATGAGTCCCACATTGAGCGAGCCCTTGACTACTGCATCTGTCTTGAAGGGAACATTGGACATGGTTGAGCACTATCTGTCGCTATTCGAAGGTCGGATGCATAAGGCATCAGTTGGTTTGCAAAGAAACCCATCGTTATGGTGGCTTCTCTGAACGTTACCGCTTTATACAGCAAGCGGCCAGCAGAGCCCGCGTGTCAGAGACAGATATGAAGACTGAGGAAAAGTCCACAGAAATCAGGACGGGAGGAGTCCTCACAACAATCGCCTCAGACTGCCTTGTCAACGACCGTCCCCTGGAGTGTATTATGCCTCGCTTCATCGCCGTCAGCTAGCACTGCCAAATCAAAGGGAAGTTCTTCCACAGATACTACTGCACTGCCATACATTCACCACCTCATCTAGGTATTTGCTCAATCACTAAGTTTCTTGATTCGACAGGGTTGTTTCATTGCATACCATTACCTAACTCTGCTCAACCCTGCCTGAAGTATTTCGAAGGCATCACACACTCGTTACAACACATCAGCTTCACACCCTCTCCAATGCCAGTTTGAAGACACTTAGCTCAGATGAATCGACGTTGGGCAGCTACAAAGACTGTAGCACATGCTGTACTCAAACGAGCAGCAGGTGATGACGATGAAGATGAAGAGACGCGCGAAGCAAAGGCAAGCATTAAGACTGTCGCTTCCAAACTCAAAGCCACTGCTACCGAGGTTGTCAAGAAAGCAGCAGGAAAGGCCAAAGAAAGCGCTGCTACAGAAGAGCCAAATGTGATAGACAAGGCAAATACGTGAGTGGAAGCTCGTCATGCCAACCCGGTTTAACATTGAGCTGATTCGCTTGGCTTGCAATCCCTACCCGTCTCTCCTCAGCTGGATGCATTCCAATCCCTCAACCATAATCACGGCTTGTCTACTAGGAGTAGGCGGTACACTCGTGGTTCTATTTGGCACCTGGGCATATCTACGGCATAGAACACGCAAGCGCAAAGCGGAACATAAAGCTGCAGAGCTCGAGGCAGGTCGAGCAAAGATTGGTAAGTTTTAGAGTTCACGGACATCTGAAAGTGATCCACTCTGATGTACTAACATCCTCGTTCGCAGAAGCAGAGAAAGATGCACAGGTAGAGTCTTCCGCTACATTAAGTAGGTCGCGGCATCGAATTGCTAGAATTAGCACTAATCGAGATCATGTCTTTGCGGTCTCAGGTGAAACATATCCCCATTTCGGAGCTTCGAAACCGCCTACGAACCGCGACTCCACCATCGACAGCTATGACGATAGTCCAACTGACCCACATCAACAGACATTCCGACGTTCTACAAAGCCACCTGGTCGTCCAGAAAATGGAGGCGGCTATACAATGGATACGATATCAGAGCATACCGAGGATCCGGAGTACACACAGCAAATCATAGCTTCCCCTACTGATATCTACGATGAGCAAGAGGATCTTAGAGACAGCCAGGTGCATCAGGGCCCCGCTTACGCTTACCTGTCAGGGCAAGGCTCGTATGCCCCTCCAGATAGTATGTCGGAAGACGTCCCAGATTATTCGGAAGCTCCGCACCGCAGGAGCTTGCGTCACCCAAGTCAGTCTGACCCTCGCGATGATTACTATGGAAGTCAGCCTGGCGCAGGTATGCCAGATCCCCGGGCAATACACGGTCTCAACATATCGAAGCAGTCGTCTTCCGGTATGAGTCGCTCATTTGACCGAGACTCAATCTATTCGCTCGAGGAGAAGACGAAGTACGTTTGAAGCCATGATATTAGTTATTTTCTCCGAACCACGATCCTTGAAGCCTGTTCGCGACAAGTGCATACATGCATTACGCAGACAAACACCAAGTCATGCGAGCGAGATCTGCGTGTTATTGTAATTAGTTTTTCTGCCATGCATGCCTTACTAATACCAGCACACACAGCGTATACACGACTGTCGGTTGCAACCTTGACGAGCCGCGCTCAGCGGTCAACGCCACACTGTATCAGATTAGCACGAGCTTGCCTCCGCTCAACTGATACATAGACCATCTAGCCGCACCAACAGATCAGAGCGGCTCAATATGGCCAACTTGACGATACCTATCGTCGCAGCCGTTATGGCTGGCGTAGCTGTCATCGGCTCGCGGTTTGTACCTAAGGGAGAGAACCAGCTGTGAGTTAGGTTGAGTTGCCTGGCCTTTTTAGCCAGCACAGCGAACCATATTTGCAGCATGAGGACTGACTATGTTTTGGTGTACAGCTTAATCAGGACATGCCTACAGCTCACTGTTACCTGCTGTACTCTAATGTAAGCGGAATTCCGAACAATCACGCGCCGAAGCGATTGATGGGTGGTCTTCTGAATATCACGCTTTATCGCAGGTGGGCTATCGTCTATCTCGCCCAGATGCATCCTATGGTTGGTGAGTACAGAAACTTCACTTTGACTGCTCTATGTAAACCTGAAGGCTGGGCTAATCCTAAACCAACCTCTTTGTCTCTCAGCGCCGCATCGAAATGACCTACGCTTCGAGGAGGATTAGACTACAGAAGAGCTTAAGTGAGGCAGGATCAAGCTGTTAGAAGATACCACAAGCGCAAGGAAAAAATCACAGAGTCAGGAAAGCACCCGTGCAAGCATATAAGCATTCAAGAGACAGGCCGCAGACCAGGTCGAGCTAGAATATGGCAAGTCTGTCTGGATTCTATGCTGAGAAGCAGTCAAACATCTCGCATTAGCTGTAGCATGTATCAACAATATGAGGTTTTGATAAAACTGCGCAGACATGCAAGCAAATCATGAGCAGTCTCTCGCTGCCGTCTGTCTTCCCATCAGGTGGTTGCTTCTCTTCAGTCTTCGACCAACCCGATCGATCGAGACTCCATTTAGGCGAGCTCATTGAGTGTCATACAGCACAAGACCTGGCAGCATGCGCCAGTGGATGGATGCACTAGTGGGCCATCTGGGCTCAGCTGCACAATACGTAGCCTTTCATCGCAGTTTCAGTCTCATCCCTCTGTTTGCGCCTGTGACGCACTTCATCAATGCACCTTTCGGTCGGTTCAGCGTGACTTCTCGCTTCAATGTTAATGGCAACATTGCATGGGTAAGCTCAGTTTCATTAGCAAGAAAAGGCCGCCTTGTATCTGACTGTGTCACCTTGCAGTTCTGCTTTGAGATCGTTTCCCCTATAGCATTTGCATTGTCCATGATCGGCGGCCCTCTTGGCGTGAAAGACCTCTCGAGTTTCCCTCTCTGGAAGCCTGTCGCGGATCCACTAAGCAAATTAGCTGCCTTTTCAACCCCTACGAAGATACTAGCCACTCTTTACTTGATTCACTGTCAGTCGACCCATATCGGAAGCTGAAGCTCTCAGGGCTGTAGGCAATGTGATTGACGAACAAAGATGAGTTACAGATGCGAACCGATCCACTATTTCAGGCTTGCGTACGCCAGCACCTCGTTCGCCTATGCATCCGGTTGTCATTCTCTCAGGTGAGTCACAATAATCAATGTGCGCAGTGTTATGCAATTAGTAAATGGTATTGCCCGCAGCTGTGATCTTCAACCTTCTTAACGGTACATTGATGGGCACGTGGCTTGGAGGCCGTACCAGCCCATTGACCGACAGGTCTGGAGCTGTACCCGAGCGCGCTATGACTACTCCTCTGTTTTGGATCGGCGTCGGTCTGTGGACGGCAGGCTTCGTCGGTAACCTGATGTCGGATGAAGTCTTGTATAACCTACGCAAGCCGGGGCCAGATGGCAAGAAGAAAGAACGTTACTCTGTTCCGCATGGCTTCCTCTATTCGAGTCCTTTCGGCGGCATCTCCTTCCCTGCATACACGTGCGAATGGGTCGAATGGCTAGGGTTTGCTATTGCTGCGTGCTCCTACTCACCTGCGCCCGCTTTACCATCTATGGCATCGATTGATCCTGAACACATTATCCTTGAAGCAACAGCAAAGTTCACAGAATTCACTTCCCAGGTACCACAGATTGCAAGCGTGCTATTGAAGCCAGGTACCTATGCTACGCCTCCCTTTTTGTTCTTATATGCGGAAATCGCGAGTGAGTGCTTCTTGATTGTCTCGGGACCTTGCCAAGGCAAGTCTAATGGATCTCTTTGATTTGAACCGCATAGCAATGGTACCACGTGCTTTAAAAGGACATCAATGGTATAACGATAAATTCGGAAGCGACTTTCCACAAGAGAGAAAGGCAATCCTGCCTGGAATACTGTAGCTCTGTATCCGAAGTATATTTCTAAAAGTGACAGTAGTTACAGGTGTGGTTGTTGGTGAACAGTCTGCTTCGGTTTAGCGAGTCGTTCTATGTACTCCTTGATCCATCTTTCTCTCGCTTGAGGGTCGTGATCAAGTGTTGTGTAACGCTTATCGTGCTTGAGAACTGAGTGAATTTCTTTCATATCGATTTGGGCTGCCATCGCTCTCAGGTCAACTCCTTCCTCTCCTGTCATCTCATCATCTTCACCTTCCTCTTGCCCTAAAATGTCCTTTGCGCGATCATCTTCAGCACCAGAACCAGCTGCTTCCTGTTTCAGTCTGCCCCAATAATCGACAAATTTGCTCTCTGACAGCATAGCATCGAAGTCTTTTCGAGCTTGTTCGAACCTTTTCTTGTTCCATTCGTCGAAAACACCATGTATCCGATTTTCCGACATGTCTAGACGGGTCACAATGGGGTTCGCGGATATTGACGAATAAACATCGTCAAAGCGCGTTGTAAGCTTAGGGGCATGTTCAGCAAAGAGGCTTTCCAAAGCAGCTACACGTTTGTCGTAGATCTCGTCAAGATGCTGGTCGAAAAGACGCCGTTTTTCTGACATCGTCAATGCATTGTCGGTGAAACGTGGATCTTTTTCAAAGGAAGGCAGAACGTCGATCCACTTAACTTTGTGATCATGGATCGCATCAATAAGAAGGTTCTTGTACTCGCGAGTTGATTCCTCGCGACCAGCTTCGGCGCGCACTCGACCGGCGGTTCGATCAAGAGCAGCTTTCTCCTTGCGGACTTTCTCTTCACGCTCACGAAGGGATGCTTGCTGCTTCAGGCGCTTGGCCTCTGCAGCAGCTTTTCGGCGATCCTCCTCTTCCGCATTCGAGTCTTGAATTTGCGCATCTGTCGCAGGCTTTGGTCTGCTTAGCATGAATTTACTGAAGATCTCCTCACGTTGTGAAGACGATGCGACAGCAGCGTAGCGAGGATCGGATGATAAACTGTGCTTAACATCCGACCATTTACTCTCTTCCGGAATACCTTTCTCCTTCAACATGGTGACAAATTTTTGCTCTGCTTTTAAAGCATCTGCTCTTTTGATTTCGCCCAATTCCCGCAGCCATGCTTTGAATGTCTTCTCTCTTTCCCTGTCATCTCGGCCAAATTCTCTAAAGCGCGAATCTTTCTTAAACTTCTGTCGGAAGTCCTCCCAATGCGTACGAGTGGACTTGACTTCAGAGGTGAGCAATGCTCTGTAGCTTGTTGCAGGCTATTTGTGAGGTCTATGATCAGCGACTGTTCGTGGAAAGACGTGTCATCGCTGCCTTACGTCCGCTTTTGTTTGGCCACTGGCAGCTTTCTTAGCTCGTTTCTCGCGAACCAAATGCTTGCAGTGATCGTCAAACAGATCCCTGCGCTCTCGCAGAGTCCTCACACCTATGCGTCGATACAAGCTGGTGTAAGTTGTCCGCCCCTGATACCTCGAAGAGTAGCGTTCTCATTCCACTCACCTCGGTATCGGGGATCATTGATGAACTTCGGCAGTTCCATGTCCCATGGGCGCATGGGATTAATATCCTTTTCAGACAGCATAATCTATAGCAGAAATAGAGAGGTCAACTGGATGAAGCACAGTACGCATGTCGAGGCACCGACTTTGAACAGAGCGATAGCTTCTTCCGAGGAGAATTCGGTCTGAAGTGACACCGGAGCTGGCTCCTCTAACTCTTTCTCTAATTCCTTCTTCGCCTTCAGCTCGTCCTTTTGCCACTCTTCCAGCTCTTCCTCTTCTTCTTCCGCTCCTCCTGCCCCTTCTTTGTCATCTGTCTCTTCTTCGTTATTTTCCGAAACATCGTCCGTTGTGGTTGCAATCTTGGCTTTCTTAGCACTTTGCTGCTCGGCCTGCTCATGTGCTAATTTTTGTTGCTCTTCAGCCTCTTCTTCTTCATGCTTACGCTTTCTACTGGCTTCACGTTCTCTCTCTAGCTCTTCTCTTAAACGCTGCATTTCAGCTTCCTTTTCCGCAAGTAGTCTAGCTGCTGCCTCTCTACTTTCCGCTTCTATAGCAGCCTGCTGAGCCTTTTGAGCATCTTCTTTCTTGAGCTCCAGTTGCTCAACTTTCGCCTTGATCTCTTCTGGTACTGTCCAAACGGATGTCTTATTTTCAGAATTGGTGTAGAACACATTGCCTTCATTTGTAGTCACTCGAACCCAAGGTGTTCCTTCAATT
>Ga0073774_1000415_pt1 | contig 11132 bp, 13 predicted proteins | sample InSIn5gowninarea_FD_77487 | JGI IMG/M metagenome (GOLD analysis project Ga0073774, IMG submission 77487) | Clean room microbial communities from NASA Spacecraft Assembly Facility at Jet Propulsion Laboratory, Pasadena, California, USA -... ... | reverse complement strand
GTGATGGGGGTGTGGGTGCTTTGTATGAGATTGAGGAAGTAAACATTCTGGTCAGTGTCGTGGGAGCGATTCTTGGTTTTAACAATTCGGCGATTTCGTTGTCTGATGTCTGACGCTGGGTTATTGGAAGTAGAGTCGTTCATGTGTTTATGTTACGGAATGGAGCCTATTCAGAATGATACCCTATAATTAGAATGTATGGGGTAGATCGACGACACTTCACATGCGATAGTGTTGCGCTTGATTCAAGTAAGCTTAGTCTTGAATGATTGGACATTCAATACACGTCAGCAAAAGGACGAAGAGATGAAGCGCGTTTTGTGCAGCTCTTGGCTTGGACGATACTGATGTCTATAAGTTTGCTGTTGCTATAAACTATTCGGTGAGTAAATGTGGTATGGCTGCTGGATGGATGTGCGGCTTGTTCAGTAGCTATCGAGGACTTTCTGGACAGTTGCGGAGTGACATTGAACGATCCCTGTGTAGCTGATATACATTTGCTGGATAGCTAGTAGCTAGCTTTAGAGACAATTCTGTCTCATGAGTCCTCTCTGCCTCAACTTGCTTCGTAGACCTCCCTCGTGTTGCTTCCTCCCTGATCAAGCTGCCCTGCCAAACACCCAACAGACCAGACTGATTCCAGACCCATTTAAAACTCAAGCTCAGAACCTAGTTGAAGCCCGTCACGGTTTTCGTGCCCATACTTTGATAAACACCACGCCGGAAGCTGCACAAGGACATGCCAACATGATGGAAACGGTTCAAACCACATGAGGATGCATCAAGAATGCAATTCGAATGTATCAAACCTGTAGAAGCATCATTGTCACCACCAAGAAAGTCCTAAAGAGTCTCCTCAAGTTGGAAGCACTTCTTACTCCGTTTTGTCTACATTTAGCCCAGGAGTTGAGGTTAATATTCGACCGACATTCAATTGGCAAAGACCGAAATGTAGCCACTCCCATGCATATTAAAAGAGAAAACATCAAATGCCAAAGGTGAAGTAATCTTAATTTTGGCACTATCACAACTGATGTATCCGCAAAAGTGAAGCGTTGACAATATTCAAAGAACAATACGTTTTGAACAATCCCTCTTAATGCCCCTTCTCTCTTAATATATCATCCCGCAGCATATCCAAACAATGCTCTAGAGTACAATATGAAGACTCCAGATGATTATTCCCTCCTTAATATAAATCATGCCATACCTCAAGCTACTCCATCTTTTATACCCATAAACAAACACCGCAAGCAAAATCAAGAACCGAAAATCTCCATCAAGACACAAGACTCAAGCTCAACTCCTTGCGTCTACCTACCAAACCAACTAACCAACCATTTTCAATCACATCAAGACGACACGAGACGAGACGATAAGAGAGGAGTGTATCTTCTTTCCACCACCAAATTGCACAAGAGCAAGTATCGAGCCACGCACATCTCTCTACTCTTTCTCTTTCTCTCCCTCTCTCTCCAGAGTATCGAGATTGAGATCGAGAAGTCGCACAAACGAACCAACCCAAGATCTACCCTACAAATCCCACCTTATACAACAAAGCCTTTCACCCACATACCAAACCATACCAGGGAGAGAAAACAAACCAACATCATGCCACCAACACTCATCACAATCCTCTTCCCCCCTCTCTCCCTCAGCCATCAAACCAACTCATTCCTCCTATCCAGCTCCACCATCTCATCCAGCGCCTCGGCATCAGCAGCAGTTATCGGCGGTGGGGAGAATCAAGATATGATGACGATGATGGGTGCGGGGCCGGGACATAGTTCGATGAGCAGGGGGTGTTGTGTTATGTGATTTGAGATGGAATTGGGGAAATGGGTGTGATTGAGGTGGAGTTGGAGATATGGGTGTGGGGTATGGTAGTTGAAGACAGGAGGATATAGGGGACTGTTTTGAAGAGAGATGGATTGTGGGGGAGTTTGGTAGGAGGGGGATGATGAATTAAGGAAAAGGAAGATAGGACCGCTGTGATGGAGAGAGGAGGTGCATTTCTGATTTGGTGGAAGTCAGCGGCTAGGGAGGTGGAGGGTGCACAATATGGGTCATAGTAGGAGGTTGTATTGGTCCGGGTATAGATGGGATGCTTTCAAGGACCCTCGTCGATGACACTTGCGAGGTAGAATGAAATGGACATCTCTTCTTTCCACAACCACCAATGCCTTTGTTCATGTTTGCCCGATCTGCACTTGCAGCATGAGACTCTAGCAGTAAGTGAGTTCACATAAGTGAAGGAAAAAGCTGCCAAAAAGACCAGTAACAGTAATACTCATCAATGTGCTTCTACTTACTAACGCTGCCACTTCTTATTTGACCGCTGCGAAAGATCAACGCACTCTCATCTGAAATTGAATCCCCAGCCTGTATACCACGCTAGACTATGCGCCAACCCATGACGCCAATGCTTATAATCGAACTCCATAGCCCGAGAAGTAGATCTCCCGATGTGTGTCGACTCAAAGATCTGATTAAGCTCGCGTGACTCCAAGACCATGCACCTGCTCCCCGATGTTTGCCCACCCTTACGGCTCCCCCAACAACCTAGCGGTGATATCGCCCATGTAGGCCTCCTCCAGCTCATAGTCATCGCCACCATTCTTATCAATACCCACGAAGAGGAAGGCATCAACCACACGATCAATATCGAAACCCATATGAACAAATCGATCAATCAGATCCTTGTTGTAGCCTTGATACTTCGCAGCCTCCATGCGAGTAGATTCCTCCTTTGACATCTGAGCTTTCGGTATGGAGTCACTTTTCGTGGGGAGGTTTGCAGTCCATGTCGTGTTCTTTGGAGCTCCTGCATGCTTGACAGCCCATTCTCTAGCCACCTGCTGAAACTGCTCAGGGTTCTTCATTAACATGCTTGCGACTTCGGCATCTTGCGGGTCTTTCGGTTCGGGTGTGCTGAGGAGTGATTGTAGGGAGAGAAGAGCAGATTTGATCGTCAAAACAGGAGACCAAGCAGAGCCAATAGTATCAAGACAGATCGCACCGGTTTGGCTGCTGACATTGGGATGCCAGAGCCTAGTGGTAAACTTCATGACTGGTGGTCGGAAGGGGTATTCGTTCGGGATCTTGATATCTACAACATAGACTCCGCCTTCATAAGGAGTATCTGGAGGACCAGGGAAGGAGGCTTGAAGATGTGATAGGTCGGAGCCGTCCAGAGCTTGGCAGAAGAGCTGGGAGATGCTATCAGACTGAATATCTGCCAGCTCCTTGGCGATACGACGAAGGCCGTTGGATGCCAACATCCTGATAAGTAGATCGAAGTGTGCTGGTGGATATTGAGTTTGTAAGAGTCTTGTTCTGGGGTCTTGATATGGACTGATTGTGACCTCCTAGCTCAAGTCAGAAGCTGCTTAGGTACTTATATATGCTGCAAGCCGACTCTTCGGTTGTTCATACAAGTCAAGAACAGTGAGGACAGATCAGAGTAGCAAACAAAGCGCAGGACTTACTCCGAGGCGACTCAGCCGGACGTCCTCCCAGGCCAGGCTGCGTTCAGCCCTGGGTGAAGCAGATCAACGACAGTGAAGATTCCTTGTTGTCGGGTATTCTCCAGGTATACACGTATTACAAAGCTCCCGACCCAGACGAGGAAGTGGACTTCGTCGAGAGAGTTTTGATTTCTGTATGGAACAATGTGGCGGAAGCTGTGGATGTAGAAGTGAATGAAATGAAAGTCCAGAGTCTCAAGCTCGACTGGTGATTCCATATTGGCGGTGAATCATGTTTCTCCGAAGCTCCGACAATCGATCTCACTTCTACTTTCTGCCTGAGCACGTGAGGTCGGCTTCAGGCCAAGATTGGAGCTCCGATTCGTGTCTCGCTGTCGCCTGCCAACGACCTCAACATCAACACCATCATTTGTCGACGGTGAGGTCTACGGAACATCTCACAGAAGGTCGTAGGACCTCGAATAACAAAGACGTCTTTCTGAAGCCACTTCAGCTATTGTTCACAAGATGGTGGGTAGCGTCTATTCCAGATCGGAGGCAAAACTGACCTAGCAGGGTAATCAACAGTCGGGTCTCAACGGGGCGAATCAAGGTGGAGGGGACAACAAAGATGAGAAGTCCAAGAAGGTATGATCCGCTTATCGTCTTATCTGTGTAATTATCTGTGTAATACTGACATATCACAGAAGAAGGACAAGCCCAAGTACGAAGCTCCACCTCGTCCGACAACTCGAATTGGTCGCAAGAAGCGCAAGCAAGCTGGTCCCAATGCATCAGCCAAGCTACCTGCTGTCTACCCGACCTCAAGATGCAAGCTGAGATACCTGCGAATGCAACGCATCCATGATCATCTACTCCTCGAAGAAGAATACGTTGAGAATCAAGAACGCATACGCAAGGCAAAGGCTGCAAAGGAAGGAGCTCCGGCCACGACTGGTGGTGGTGAATCTGACGCTTCCGATCGCAATGCTGATGAACGAGGACGAGTCGATGATATGCGTGGAAGTCCGATGGGTGTTGGTACTCTGGAGGAGATGATTGATGATGATCATGCTATCGTCTCGAGCACTACTGGTCCGGAATACTACGTCTCCATCATGTCATTCGTCGATAAGGATCTACTTGAGCCCGGTGCATCAGTCTTACTCCATCACAAGTCGGTCTCGATTGTCGGTGTCCTCACTGACGATGCGGATCCACTGGTCTCGGTCATGAAGCTGGATAAGGCACCAACGGAGTCCTATGCAGATATTGGTGGATTGGAACAGCAGATTCAGGAAGTACGAGAATCGGTGGAGCTACCCCTACTTCATCCCGAGCTATATGAGGAGATGGGTATCAAGCCTCCAAAGGGTGTCATTCTTTACGGTGCTCCGGGTACTGGGAAGACTCTGTTGGCAAAGGCTGTGGCGAATCAAACGAGTGCGACCTTCTTGCGTATTGTAGGAAGTGAGTTGATTCAAAAATATTTGGGTGATGGGCCACGCCTAGTCAGACAGCTCTTCCAGGTATGATCCATTTTCTCTCGTTTGCAACATATTGCTAAGTAAATGTCAGGTCGCCGCCGAAAATGCTCCCTCCATTGTCTTCATCGACGAAATTGACGCCATCGGTACCAAGCGATACGAGTCTACCTCTGGAGGTGAGCGCGAGATCCAACGTACTATGCTTGAACTCCTCAACCAACTCGACGGATTCGACGACCGCGGAGACGTCAAAGTACTCATGGCAACGAATAAGATCGATACTCTAGACCCAGCACTCATCCGACCAGGTCGTATCGATCGAAAGATCCTCTTCGAGAACCCCGATCAACATACCAAACGCAAGATCTTCACTCTACATACCTCGAAGATGTCTCTTAACCCCGATGTGGAGCTGGAGGAGTTCATCAACCAGAAGGATGATCTATCTGGCGCTGATATCAAGGCTATCTGCTCAGAGGCTGGTTTGATGGCTCTACGAGAGAGGAGAATGCGTGTGCAGATGGCTGATTTCAGGGCTGCGAGGGAGAGGGTGTTGAAGACGAAGAGTGAGGGCGAGCCGGAAGGATTGTACTTGTAGTTTGGGTGCTAGACAGACGGGGGTCATGCATAGCATAGCATCGATGCTTTTCGGTGCAGGGCTGTACTTCTAGTTGCTAATTGGAAGATGATACACTTCTGCCCCTTGCTCATTGTGCCAATGTTCAATGGAAGTTTGATTGCGATATTAAGCTCATATTGGATTGTATACCCATGAGAAGTGGGTTCGAGGCCAGCTGGACTCTCTGCTTGGGAAAGGCTTATCACACTACTTGCTCCTATTTTTGACGAGGTCTTCCCCCACTAAGACTCAGACTCTCTTGACTTTGAGCCAGCTCAGAACATAGGATGATATCGAAGAAAGGTTTGACTATATCTATTCATAGCTCTGCTTCTTGAAGCTTTGTACTCCGTGCTTTTATTATTAGATATCGTACTTGTTCAAGCATATGGCAGCTGATTGAGAAGAAAGTGCATTATTAGGGGAGGACCTCATCAAAAACAAGAGTAGGTAGGTGGAGAATAAGTGGAAGAGCGGGTATAATCATACACCCAATATCCATTCAGCACTTATTCAAAGAAGAGGGTAATACATCAAGAAGCACTTGTAGTGAAATATGCCGCAATTCAGAGTCAATGCTCCCATCGCTACCGTTCAAACCCCAAAAGTACAGAATAAAAGGAGATTCTATAAAGCGGATACAAGCCCTTCATCAAGACTATATCACCTGTCTGGCGTATGTACATCAGCTACTACCCCGGAGAGAAGCTAAAGCTAAAGCAGAAGCAAAAGCACATCCTTAATCATCAACAAAAAGGTGATCGATGAGAGCAATTCTATCGATGGCATCAATAAGATAAATACCAACCAGCTGTACAAAACACTTTGCCTAGTGGACGAGGAATCTGATATCTATGTAACAATGTTCTTCTATAAGCTTTTGGAGTCTTTACCCCAAACCGTGGCAGTGGTAATCGTTTGCATCTCATCGCGGTTGTCAAAGGCGATATAATCACTAAGTTATTGGCAGAAATGTGTAATCGTATCCCGGCAAGGCTCACAGATGGGGGACATGCATGATGTTGTGATTTATTTGTTACGTATCTATCAAGATCGAGATCAAGAGCGAGAGTATTACGAGTTGATATAATATAGATAGGTAGTTTCTTTTCAGTCTAGTAAGCCTGTCGAAGTTAAATAGAGTTGGAGTGTAAAGGATGTTGATTTCCCTCTCTTTGAGACTTAGGAGTAAGTAATTCCATTTTAAAAGGATTGATTTCGAAAACAAACTTCCCTAAAGTCCTTATCTGTCTTGCCTTGAACTAGCCAGCCTCGATTTGACGAAGGCCGTGTGCTACCCTCATAAGACAACCCCTTCCTTATTTCTCCCTTACTTGATAACAAACTAATATATCTACGTACCACAGCATTCTCCTATTAAGATATTTGAAAATCTAAAAACCATTAGTCTTTCGATCTAAAGCAGTCTTCAATGATCTCATCCACTCCCCCTCCTCCCTCCTCCCCCCTTCCAAGCTACACCCATATCCAATCCACTCTCCCGCCCACTTCTCCTAATACCTCTCGCTGTTTCGACTCCTCCTACTTTAACCCCATAAGCCCCCTGGAGTTTTTCGCCTTTTCTTTTATATTGAAGGGTCGGTGATGCTTTCCTGACGGGTTAGATATTATCTTAGTTTGTTTTTGATTTGATTGTTATTCTTGAGGGTGGATGCTGGCTGCTGGATGCTGGATGCTGGATGCTGGATGCTGGATGCTGGATGCTGGATGCTGGATGCTGGCTGCTGGCTGCTGGCTGCTGGATGCTGGATGCTGGCTTCTGGCTACTGGTTACTTCAAATCGATATCAATAGCTATAATGCCTTTGGGTCGGAGACATTAACTGGTATGTTACAGATATATGTCAGGAAGTAGCATTGGTAGAGTGAGGGCCGCGAAAGGGAGGTTGTTTTGAGATGTAAGGCTGAGATGGCTGGAAGGGAGGAGATGATACTTGTTATAGTAGTGATTAAGACGAAAAAATCAGAGATGAGTAGAATGGGAAAGATGAGGAAAGAGAAGAGAACCTTGTCTGTTCGACTGTTCCAGAACTTCCACTGATAGTAGGGCATGGCCATGGTTTGATATCCTTGACTAATTCACCAGCTCTTGTACTTCCTACTCGTTCCACGTTCAATGTTTCTGAATAATGAGAAAGTATATCGTAACGTGACAATGCTGAGCTAAGAATGAGACCTGCACCTCTTTGATCAAGAGCACTGAAACCTTGCCCAAATTCCAGATGAACAAGTGGCCCGAATATGTGTTTCGTACCCAAGTATTTCCCAAATACTCTACTCGGCAAGTTTGAAAGAGCAATACTCAAGTCAAGCGGCCTATCTTGGATACAATAAATGTACACTAAAATGGGCTTACCAAAATCACTGCTTAGAAAGCTGCAGATTCGACATAGGGATGGCGTGGATGAAGAGCATACTAATCTTCTGCACAGCATAACCAATAATATAGGTATTAATCGATTGTTTCTTCAATTGAACCTCGTCCCCTGCTTTTTTCTAGTGGGACACATTTTATGTCTGCAGCGCCGTGGGGAGACCTCATATGATGGATGGACCTGGCACTGCAATAGGAACACACTCCTCGTGCTTGCTGAATCTCGTAAGACTTGATTCCAGCATGGTGCAAGAGCGGAAGCCGCGATGATGATCATCGACGAGCTCTAAGCGAGGTTGCGAACAAGGCAAATCCTGCCTGAGGGTGCTCACACAATGCAAAGAAGCTTGGAGCTGGATTGTACTGTTGCTGCAGCATTCAAGAATGACTTGAAGCTTTGGGAGTGCAGCTATGGATGAACCATTGAGGTCTGGTGAATGCATGCGAATGGGCCTGATTCGGGTCGTTGGATTTGTGTAGTTTGAAAATATGTCAAAAGTCATCATCGCTGTCATCCTCCATCCTTGGCTTGATCGTCTTACTCATATATGGACCTATACAGTATCAGTAAACTTCCACCTCGCCATCATTGGACTCACCATCAAGCCAATACCCTAACTTCCTGTAGTAATCTCTCGTCCCAACCCCGCTAATGACACTGATCTTCTGACTTCCATGTTCGTCTCTCGCAATCCGCTCTGCCTCCTCCATCAACAAGGTCCCATATCCTTGATGCTGGAATTTCTTCGGATCTCTCGCATGCACCGGCACCGCCGAGCCATAGACATGCAGCTCCCTGACAAGACTGGTAGGCTGTCCCGTAAGTTCAGGGCGGAATGTATGTGTTGCTGAGCACTTCCTCAATCGCAGCAATCCAATCAAGATATCTTGCTTAGGATCCTCATACGCGAGGAAGGTCTCCCACCCTTCATTGGCAGTATAATCCCGCCGTACAAGCTCCACCTGAGAAGGTCGGATCTTATGCTTCACTTCATTGATGCCTACTTCACGAGTGCGGACATCTCGACATGTCGTACCAAAATCTTTCATTCTGCTGAGGGCTAGTTCTCTTAGATTGCCGTTCTCGACGCCTGAAGTCACAAGCGGCATAGGTATGTCTCGCTGCACCCGGTAGATACGAGTCCATGGTGGGACGAGTGCGAGAATCCGGGCTACAAGGTCGATGAGGGCGTTTGGAGTGTAGTTCTTGTATCTCCCTGTCCGCCAAAGCTCGTAAAGACCAGTCCCTCGTATGACCAATGTGGGATAAATCTTCAAACCATCCGTTCGAAATGCAGGGTTCTCAAAGTACTCTCGAAACTGATCCAGATCCCTCTCCATTCCCACATTGGGCAGATCAGGCATCATATGACTGACGACTTTGAATCCAGCATCCTTTGCAAGACAAAACGTCTCCGCTACTGCCGCAACCGTATGCCCTCTATTCGTGTCCCTCGCAACATCCTCATACAGCGACTGTACCCCTATCTCCAACCTCGTACATCCATAACGCAGCATGGCAGAAAGATGCGGTGCGAGGCAGTAATCCGGTCTAGTCTCAATTGTGATCCCTACACATTTGATATTACTCATCTCTCCGGCCTGCACCGCTTCATCCACGTTCGTAGCTTGATATCCACTTAACGCATTATGTAGCTGCGAGATGAATCCGTCCCTATAACTCTCGGCCAAGGACATGAAGGTCCCTCCCATGATGATGTATTCCACCTTGTCCACTGAATGGCCCAGAGATTTGAGTTGGTCGACTCGGCCCCGTGCTTGTTCGAAAGGGTCGTATCGCGCGCGAATTGCACGCATCGAGGTTGGCTCATACCCTGTGTATGACTGGGTTGAGTACTCAAAATCGGAGTCCGGGCCTCCAGGACAGTAAACGCAGATATTGCCTGTAAAGGCGATGTGTGGGCAGCGGTGCGGTTTACACATTACTGCGACGACAGCTATTCCGGAGGCACTTCCTGGGCAGACTTAGTACCTTTCTTGCTGAATCAAAGGCAGTACGTACTTATAGGCTTAGCTACCAGCTTGGGCAGGATGTACTTTTTGTAGTTCTCCGGGATAGCAGCAATGATAGCTGTAAGTGGCGGAATATTGCTCAATCTGTGCTTCTTGGACATCTTCGCCCGCAGCGAGTTGAGATTGACATCCTTCTTCGAAGTACCTTGCTCTTGTGAAGCTTCATGTTCTTGGACGAGGAAGCTGGCGATGTCTGAGCATGCTCTGAGGTATCTTTCGTCTTCTGGCGGCAGGTTTGAGTCTCTTGGCTTCCTCTGCCTCTCCTCCAATGTTATCGTTTCGGTGGGCATGGTGTAAACCTTTTCATTCTCTTCAACTCTGACGACTCTCGTTGCTTCAAGTACCAATCCCAAGGAGCTTCGTTGCCCCTCTGTCTGGTTGTATTGTATATACTTTGTCAACTCTGGTGGGGCATTTGCAGTAAAAAGTCTCAAGCTCCACCGGGCAAATCCCGGCAATCGCCGGACCTCCGAAGCGAACAGGAACAGCTACAGCTTCCTCCTCCGACTTCAATCTGTTTCTTTGTACAATACATGTCAACAAACAACATCCGACTTCTCACTCTTCACTGCTTGACATCAATTGTCTTTTGACAAGATGCAGGCTTGGTCAAGATGTGCTAGGCCTGTGCAGACTGCAATCTGCAGACGAAGCTATGCCAGTGCTAGTGCTGCCTATGCTGCAACAGCCGAGAACCTGCGAATCAACAAGGAGACAAAAGTCATATATCAAGGCTTCACGGGGAAACAGGGCTCGTGAGTATCTAGAGGACCCGGTCTTTGCTGCGTGTGCTGACTGCTGACGCAGCTTCCATGCCCAACAAGCAATCGACTATGGTATGCCTCAGACATAGGATGGAGCTGCATATATCTGACAGAAGTTCAAGGCACCAATGTGGTAGGAGGGACAAATCCGAAAAAGGCTGGGACGACACATCTTGGATTACCCGTTTTCAAGAATGTTTCAGATGCAGTGAAGGAGGTTGGCGCAACGGCATCTGCTATCTTTACGCCGTATGGATTCATTGCTATGTGGAGTTGGGCGTGGGCTAATTTCGAGCAGACCTCCTGTCGCGGCGAGTAGTATTGAAGAGGCCATCGCTGCTGAAATACCGCTGGTAGTATGGTATGC
>Ga0073774_1000411_pt1 | contig 11194 bp, 14 predicted proteins | sample InSIn5gowninarea_FD_77487 | JGI IMG/M metagenome (GOLD analysis project Ga0073774, IMG submission 77487) | Clean room microbial communities from NASA Spacecraft Assembly Facility at Jet Propulsion Laboratory, Pasadena, California, USA -... ... | reverse complement strand
TTTGCGCATCTGCAATCTCGCCTTGGATGTCGGTTTTGGTGGCGATGATGTAGCGGAGGCGTAGGACTAGGGCGCTGATAAGGACTAGACCGATGCTGACGCTCGTGGTCCATTGGCCGACTTGCGCGGGCAGTTCGGTGGAGACGAGGTCTCGTTCGATGTACCACTCGATCCAGACCACGAAGATGATGATTGTGACGGGGGTGAGGATCATGGCTACAAACAGGACTATGAGGGCGAGTATGTCTGTCCAGTAACGGGCATATCTCAGTATCTTGGTCCGACGGGTGCGGTGAGGAGCATTTCTAATTTGAGCAATTGTTCTTGATGGCGATCGGATAGCCCTGACGATTTCCAAAATGCCATTAATGGTCTCTCCCAAGAGCACATGAAACACTCTCCTGCCTCGGATCAGTTCCTTAGGCTTGTGGACAGGAACTCGCGTGATGTGGCGGATAGGGGTGAGTACGAAAACAAGTATGATGACCATGACGACGGCTGTGATTATGATGGCGATATACATAAGGTTCGCAAGGTTCTTTTCGTTAGTAAGGCTTGTCGATAAAGCTAAAATTCCCGCCCAGTAGAGCTCTGAATTTGCCCGTGCAGAGTCGGTGTGTTTTATTGTTGCTACTATCGTGCCGGGTCGCCGCAAAATCTGAGAAGTATTGAAGCTTGGGTATATGCAATTGCTGCTGAGGTTGTTGGCGCGATTGAAGTTGGCAAAGGTGTTCCAGATTGTGCTGTTCCAGTCTTCGCCAGGCAAGGAGCTCGCGTAGCTGCCGGTTGAGAAGGTATCTTTATCGAGCATGCTCGGGTAGCAGAAACGGTATTGTAACGGAACATCAAAGAGTGTTGGCCAGAGAACCAAAGCACAGACTGCGCCACCCAGCATGAGCATATTCCACATGAAGATCAGTACATGGCGGGCTCTATTAGCCCGGATAGCTGAGCTCCAAGTGTGGTAAGGTAGCATCATAAGAAAAGACGAGACAGTGACTGCTAGAAGGGCGTCAATATCAGTGTCGAGAGCCGCGGGTTGTACGACCACCGATGACATGTTCGTCACTAAGTTGGTTATAGCGCTAAGAGTCGTGTTCCCGGCCACTGATCCGGGGTCTATATAAGGAATTGAGACTATCTGAGGGGGTGGCAACTCGGTTTGGTATGTTAATAGGATCATAGCTTGGATGGCGGCTGTTCCGGCAAATGTCGCTATGACCTGTTCAAGATTGTCAAAAATCTCATGTTGAAATGAGGATGGTTGAACTTACACCCACGAACAGATTGGCGAGCCATTCATTCCACTGGGTAAAGAACACCAGAACCAAAAGGACGTAATATAGATATCGTGGAGAGTTGGCATAAGTATCGGACATGCGATACGATGCTGCAATGTATTCTGCCACGAACAGCGGTGTCTGGGTCGAAGGATCTGTGAATGCTGAGTATACCTTCACCCCGGTGAAGTCGCGGGTCACATCAGCCGTCAGGTTAACCATCGCAGTCGATTGTATGCTATCTTTCGTCTCATCGGAGGGGTGTTTCAGCCTTTCTCTGAGAGCTGCCTCAACCGATACCAAAGTGCTCGGATACGATGGTAGGTGTCCGAAAGAGGAGCATTGTGGTTGGATGCATACCTGTATATGTACCTGTCAAAGTTCACGAACGAGCCAGAAAGTAAATTTCACTGAAGAGATGTAAACCTTCTCGCATAGAGGAGGATCCTGATGTGACAGCTTTGAAGTAGCGAATATCCCATCCCGACTCCACATTAGTACCAAAAGGTCGGCCGGACAATTACTTTACAACAAGTATTCATTGACCATGAGCTGATCAGCCTCACGAACTTCTTCCTCTCGAGAGTTGCAAAGGCATGTTTCATCCATGAGGGCAATGAAGGAAGCGATTTCGCAAACACTCGACCCGGGTGATCGACACAGAATCAGGTTACATCTGGCCTGGACTTTATCTGCGTTATGCGAATTGTGGAGAACACCCGGACACAAGAAAGTGTACTTTGGTCAACCACCAACTATTCCGTCCATCCTAACTTATTTGATACGACATCAGCGACGACAACAAGAAGAAGAAGAATCCGTCTTGAAGGCTCGTGGTTCCGCCAGCCCGCCAATGAAATTGCCGCGCCACCAGCTCCTTTCCATACCTCGAGGAGTATCTAACACAGCCTCGCCTTGTGAAGAGTGCCAACACCATTCGCATACCAAGAAGGTCTGAAAATTACTGAAGGCCAGCTCTTGGCCAGCAGTAAGCAGAATGCTCCGGCGTAACTTGCTGTAGGTCTTGCATCTTATGAATCACAGTGTTGAGCTACTACTTTCCAAGCACACAGCATACTCTCTCCTACCCACTGGCACTTAGAAGAGTTCCCTGTTTTCCGGGGCTATCCCCGTACCAGAAGAATGAATTGAACTATTGGCAGCCATTCAAACGAATATGGTCAATGTGATTTGAAAATGTTGAACAATGTAGAGGTAGACCGCCAACGCCAACGACTGTTAGCGAACACCTTCGCAATGCACCTCGACTCCGGCCAATGTGTCGTGCTCAGTTCCAGTGGCCTTTTCGCTCGTGACAGCTCGCACTCAAGAATCATAACTTCCGTCCCAACACCATGCTGAATCACAACCTCCAAAATGCATGAATCATAGACAAGAAGGAAAAAGACATCGCTATGCTGACGCCCCTCTCTCGTCAAGGCCATCGTCTAGATATGACAAGTCAAACAGAGGTTCTCACTCTGACTCTTCCATTCCCACGTCCTCACCTTGATCGTGAGCATTGTTACTTTGCTTTAGGCCCTCTTTCTCCTTCCCAGTATTGCTCCCCTCGTTGGCCTCTGGCGGATACAAGCAAGTTCGAATATTGTTTATCACCTCTTCCGAATATTCTTTCCCCTGCCTCAATACTCCATCCATGTGCATGAACGAATGTGGCACACCCATGAATCGTGTTGTGACCACATTGTTTCCATTCTCGCGTAATATCTGTGCATAAGTCTCTCCCTCGTCGCGTAGTGGATCGAACTCTGCCGTCGCGATGTACGTCAATGGTGCCAAATCCTTGTGGTTTGGTGCTGTCAGCAAATTCGCATACCATGATACATCCGCCATCATCTGCTTATGATTCGGCCTCGGCACGTTCTCCACCTTTCTCGAATTAATGTCGTTTTGCGGCGACTGCAGCTGTGGCACTAGGAGCCCAGGCGGCTGAGCCGTCAAACTCATCCATTTGAAGCTGTCGAACCATTTCAATTTTTGCCAATTAAGCAGTGGCATACGCTCACTGTCACGCATGCTTTCGAACGGACTTTCTTGAGCTGTGCTTATACGTCGTAAGTCGCATATACTCGGTGTGCCAACCACCACACCCTTGAGTCTTTTGCTCCATTGTTCTCCAGCATCACGAAAGATGTGACTTAGCGCGAGTGCGATGGTGCCTCCTGAAGATTCTCCTCCAAGAGTTATGTTATGAGGGTCGATGCTGAACGTCCTGTGGTTAATAAGAATGTGTGCAACAGCACTAAGCGAGTCAAAAATGCCGATCGGAAATGGGTATTCTGGGATCAAGCGATAGGAGACGTCGATTACACAGCAGTGAACGTTCGCGCAGATGTGGTGGCAGATGTGTGCGGAGGTTTCGAGGTCACCGCAGGCCCAGCCTATACATCCATATGCATCAGTATATACGCTTCCCCTCGGGGTATGCTTGTTGATTGTGCTTACCACCACCATGGAAATTGAAATGTACAGGCCAGACCTTTCTCTGACCAGGCTCCTCGCCTGGTGGGACGTAGACTCGAACAGAGATTTCGCCCGGATATTTTGCCCAGCCAGGGACTGTTGTTTCACCGATGCCACCCACGCCGCTAGCGGGAGCGGTCGCGTAACTATATAGGACGGAGTAATTCGAACGCACGACGTTGATATCTGTGGAAGGAGGTGGAGAGGTGGCGATATAGTCGTTGTACAGTTTGAGGAAAGCTGGGTCGAGTTCACTGATCAAGGAAGGATGCAGTGGATTTGCTTGATATTTCTGTTGAGGACGTTGCTGCTGCTGCTGTTGGCGCATATGAGCATGAGACTGTTGCTGAGTTTGCATAGACTGCGGCTGCATCTTTGTGTATGGAATGTGGTTATTCATAACTGCTGATGTTGGCTGGACATTGTCCTATGTTTTGAGTCTGGCGGGTGCTGCGGGATATTGGCTAATGGTATTGTAGGACCTCCCCACGATTCGAGGTGTAGTGTAAATTGCTGGATGACTGGTGGTTGAATGGGTCGCAGGAAAATTCGTAACATTCACAACACACAAGGCACGCGTCGGTATTGAAATACCGGATATGGGGTACTCCTGGAACTTAACAGCGACTTCGCAAGTATTGTTGTAGACGGCATGAGACGATAGATTGCGTGGACTTCTGCCGCTCGATCAGTGGCCAAACATTACGCACCGGTGCATGAACCGGACTTTTGGACGAATAATGTGGATGCGCACACACTCCGTAGGAGTTTTCAAACGTTGTGGTACGCATCACAAGACCTTACCGACGTTCGTCTGATAAATTGTTCATCTGTTGCCGATGGCTAAGGCTAAAACGCTCTACCAGTACAGTGGTAACCAAGAATTTGGAAAGCATGAACATCGCAGAGTTTACTGAGTTAAGGTGTAGCTATTTTTAGCTAGGAAGTTTTCTGTCACTTCTGAAGCCGTCATCTCTACTAACCCACAGATGCATGCTGATACGGTCTTAAAGACCATCACACATCTGATTATCAACACGATCGGTAAGCTCCATTGGCTTCAGTAAGCATCGAAAATCGAACAGTACAGCGTGACTCGAGGCAAGATCCCTAGCCATAGCCTCATAAGTTCGATTCGTTAGTTGGACAGGTAGACGGAGAGACAAACAACAGACACGTCAACTAGGTACGGTTCAATGAGCGTGACAGGTTTCAACAATTTTGTCAGAGGGTAACAAGCTTTCAACAAGTTTCCGATTCGGTTCAAACGAATGAATCTGCTTCACTTGAATCCTTGCAATGAAATTGCTATGTTCACAGCTTCAGATTATTCCACCCACGCAACCTCACGGATCATAAATATTAATCCTGCCTCTTCTTTCCTACCCGTCTGACTCACAACCTTCATACACTGCCACGTCTCAGGCAGAGTAAGACGTGATGTGCCTTATCCCCTCCACCATTGCCCACCTGACGGATTTCCTGTCGACAACGATTTTCTTCCAGCAAATAACAGTAGAGAGACCCTAGTAAGATCTTCCAGAGTCGATCATCCTTCGCACTAATTTCGCAAGCCATGGCGTCTCCCCTTACCACGATAGCTTTGCATTCCACCACTTTGCAACAGAACATGTATCTGCCGTATAGTCAAGTAGTGTGGTTTCGTTGTGTTGTACCACGCTGAGTTTGTATTTTTAGGCCAGGTATGTCTGACCGTAGCGTATCGAGATACAACAAGTCCTCACGCGACATAATCATCGCCTGACCCCAGACACAGAACCAGGGCATTCCACTGAAACTTGACGGTGCTTCAATTACTGAGTTTGAAAACTTTTTGAAGGGTACCGTTATTGACAATCGTCTCTTGACGAGTAGGCTTTCATGTAATAGATTTACGTCTTGGCAATAGGTTAGAAAGCTCTCTGGACGGCTTATTGGTAGGCTCAATCGGAGGAGTAGGCCAGACCCAGCGTTGAAGGTCGTGGTCATAAACTGGAGTGACTTGTCTCATCGTTGCCATGTTTGGAGGCCGGCCCTCAACGCTTAGCTGTGATCTCGTTGGTGTTTTGACAGCGCTTCGTGTACGCGTGAACGCATGTCGAGCAATAGATTTGATAACTGAGACAGCTGGGCTAGGCATCTTTTCATCTGTGAATGAAGCTGCGGCAGATGAAGGAGTGCTGTGGGAGGCCCTCTTCTTGGGGGCTGGGTCAACTGGGAGCATAAAGGACGGTCGATCTTGCGAAGGGGATTTTGACATTGTGAGAAGAGGCTTCGAACCCTGAGATAGAGCGTTGCACACGTGATTGTATCGTTCAACTGTACGAAGTGAAGTCCAGAGGAATAATTTCTTGTCGGTACTCAGTGGCTGTAACGTTCATGGTATCTGTGTGTGTGCTTGGATAATATGGTAGGACGGTGGGACAGTGGTGAAGAAAGTGTTGGCCGTTCTTTATGGCAGCTCATGTCGAGCCATAGTCATTATATACTGTCCACACCGCTTTTCAGGGATGGTCATTTTGCATGTGAAGTCTATCTTCGTTTTGACTGAGCAACCAATCTCGAGGAGATAGAAAAAAATGGTAGCTCTTTAACGACCCAGTATCCATTCAGGTGGGCCATGCAAGCTTCCTGTACAGTACTGTAAGCATTTTTCACAGTTTCAACGGAAAAGATCGACGGGCTGGCCCCAAAGGAGATGATGACATGACAACGCTGGCAGGGAACCAGATGTTTGATCAGTGGTGGCTTGACAAGCTTTTTTCTGCCCAGTTGGTGTCGGGTAACGAGTCTTGTGCCAACAAAGTGTCACACAAAACAAGTCGAGCTCAGCAAGCGAATGTCAAAATTCACAGGCTAATCTAACCCAATGTAGCAACTTACATAATCATCCTAATGCTGAAGTTCTCACATTTCCCTTTCCTATTGTCGTTAGTCCTGTTCCTCATCCTTGTCACCGCTTTGCATAACAACTGGTTAACGACACGAACAGCAACGAAGTTCGAAACACGCACGGACACGTTGTCGAGCTTGGCCAGATCATTCTACTCGAATCACAAGAAGCACGTGCGTCTCTCGGCGTTCCATCTCCATGCTCCAGTCTATTTGAACCCGGAGTGTTCAGGCAATGAGGCGCACGGCTTCTCTTTCGGCTGCCTTCGGGACTTCACTTCCGCGCGGATTACCCCTGTGTGTTTTCCACTTCCGCAGTCGTTTTGTAAAGCAAGCACAAAGGACGATCGACACGTGCAAAGTTGTATCCGAAGCGATCTTCCACAATGCCCCTTGCAGTCGGTGAAGGTCGTGTCAGGCAAGCTTGACAGACCTTCGGTGTGATGCTCAAGTCAGCTTCGTTTGCTGACAACGTGCTCTGGTGGTTGGAGGCAACCTGCCTTCGGTCTGGGCCAGCGGTCAGCTCATGACGAAAAGTGTCAGTATTGTCAGTCGCTCGTTCACAAAACCAAATCACATACATAGTCGAGTTACAAACAGGACAATGCTGGCTGAAGGAGAGAGCGTGTATCGTTGCCATGTATCAGCTCATCATGTAGTTCAGCAGCTTAAAACACCTGCTATGTGCCACATCCTCAAGACCAGTCGTTGCGACTCTCGTTGATAGATGTCTGAAGGTGCAACTATTCTTTTCACCATGTGATCATCGCACCATTGTGCTCGTTCTTTTAGTTCTGTGTTCGCCTGAATTGAAAGCTCGTTGAAGCAGGGACGATACAGCTCGTCCGTCTCCCTCCTTATCCTTTTCGTGTTCGTAACCACCATTCGATCCTGCACGATCATGGCTGCATATACCTAGGTAAATGGATTCAATCCTTATTATGTTTGGCCATCCAGTAATATCCTCAACCAGCTTTACTTGTCTCAGTCACGAACCTGCGAACAAGCTGGTCATTGACGTGGGCCTCGTGAGCATGTAGCTGCCAAATCGTGTTTGGAGCCTCGCTAAAGGGCTTGTGCGCTGCCTCAAGTCTTGAGTGACGCATCACAATGTCGTAAGTCCTCACTCATAATCGTCTTGCATCTTCGGCGGTAACTTCTCGCCAGTTGACTTCCAGCAAATCTGGTTGCTAAGAGCACGGGCTATTCCGGGTCTGAGAGGATGTGCTCAGAACGGTAGAGACCATTGAAATGCAATTTTGGAAGTTGCTTCACCAAGGCAGCTAAGAGTTCAAATGTGGATCATATATCATACCATATGCATAAACACCCTCCCCACCTTCCTCTGGCCATCCCAGCGTATTTCGCTTGCCAACTCCAACTCTAATAACATCAACTAACCTAAAGCCGTAATGCTGATAAATGTCGACCGCGTGAGAGTACGTGGCTTCTAACCAGATGGGCACACCCTCTTCTTTCGCCCTCTTCAACCAAGGGTTGACCACAGCACTGATCGCACCTCTGGCGTTGTCTTTCTGCAGCGGATTTCTTGCTAGAAAGCCTAGATGGTAGAAAGGATTCAGTGCTTTCGTGCCATCTTCCTTGGTGATCGTCCCGATATGCTTCTCCTTCAGTGCTTTGATCCTGTTTCTCCACTCCTGACGGATTGGACCAACATCGTTGAGCGTGTCACTGAAGGGGACGCCTCGGTAGGTCGTTGTTTCCCAGACAGCAAGAGCAGAGAAATCTCCAGCTTCAACAAGCTCAGCACCAGCGTGGGCACCATTAGTTATGCCTGGAGTAAGGTGCTGTCTGAGGCGAGGGAAGTTTATTGTGGCAGACGGGTATGGAGGTGGTGTATCATCGATCTCACAGATGAAAGCTCGCGAAAGCGCTGTATTCACGAAGCCAGCAGCCACTCCATCGAGAAACCGTGTGAGCGAGGCCTCATTGTTGGGATCTACGCGTCTGGCCTCAGGGATCATCGAGCCACTCATGTTACCTAGAACAAGCTTTAGTGAATTGTCGATAGAGGAATGTGCGATGTGCGATGTGCGAGGTCGTTTCCAAGATGCCAGCAGTGTCTGTATAACCTTGGACTACAGCTATCAGACCAAGCTTGCTAGAAGTAAGCAAGATGAGTCACAACATAAGCATATGGGTAGAACATCATGATGAGCTCATCAACAAGGTAAGATGCTACCAAGAATGTCGTCGAACTCTCAATACTAGTACGCACGGTGCTCGAGACATTAGTCACAGGGCGGTAGCAGTGTCGCGGCGACATATGGCTACTGCCGTACTGTACTCCGTACAAGCAATGGAATTCCCAGCAGCGTGAGACAAGCGTGAAGTTCGTATTCCGGTTATGACGTGGGTGGATGTTGCACAAAGTCCGACCCCTAGTGTTTACTAAACATGAGCATTGCAACCTCTGCTTACCGACTGAGGAAGACATCTGTGATTCTCACTACATCGCGAAGCTTGAACGAACGAATCGATCACCAATAAACAAACAACGAAAGATACGGCATCATTAGCAGACCAACTACATCTTGCTACAGTTTTGACAGTTTTCATCAGCAGACAACATGGCCTCGATACCATTTTTGACAGCGGGACGGCTCATAACTTCCCTCGCTGCCATCTCTAACTCAATCTCTCCATACATTGCCGACTTCAATGAGAGCCATGTATACAACCCCAAGTGGCCACCACATGCTCGATTCCACAATGGCCAAACCATGTCTATGGGCCTACTGTTGGGTCTGGCAACACTTTACTACACCTGGCGTCCTCTCGTGTCTGCAGTATATGGCACTGGCTTGTACGCCACAAAGACAGCGGCCAGGGATTCCATGTTTTCCGCTGCAATCATTGGAAGTTTGTACTGGATCAGCGGCGTGAGCGCAATCTTTTATCCCGGTACGAAGTGGATCGATCCTGAGTTTGTGAACTCGAAATACGATGGAAAGTTGTTGGGCATGCCGGGCCAGCTCCCGGTGTTCGTGTTGCATGCTGTTTTTGTGTGGGTAGGATATGCCTTGGAGGCGAATCGTTTGGCTGCGCTCAAGGCTGAGTGATTGTACTTGGATTTGTTGTTTAGGAAGTAGGCGTGTCCCTTTGTGACCTCATGTCGCTGGCACCTCGGTGCCATGCTCAATCTTCAATGAGAAGTCCACGTGCGACACACCTTGGTGCACGGAGCTAGTCGAAATAATGTCAATGTCGTTGTTAATGTAACCCTTCACATTCTCTTCTGTCAGCCCACCACTGCTCTCGATCAAGAACTCCCTCTTGCCCTTCCACCGATCCTTTAAACTCCTAGCAGCAATCTTCAAACCCTCCCCATCAAAATTGTCCAACATGACCACATCAGCCCCCGCCTCAATAGCCTCATCCGCCTCCTCCTCAGTCTGACACTCAACCTCCACCTTCAACGCAAAACCCCCAACTGATTTAGCCGCCTTGACTGCCGCAGTAATACTCCCTTTCGCCCAAATATGATTATCTTTCAACATGATCATACTGCTCAAATCGTGTCTATGCCCATCGATCCCACCAACCAACATCCCATACTTCTCCACCAACCTAAACCCCGGCGTAGTCTTCCTCGTTCCAGCCAGCACACCTCTATACCCAGCCTCCCTCACCAAATCCAGCACCCTCCTACTCTTCGTAGCCACACCCGAACATCTCGCCAGTGTATTCAACGCAACTCTTTCCCCAAGCAACAATTTCCTCGTCGGCCCCGTCACAGTAGCAACTTTGATCTTGCCGCCCTTCTCTTTACTTGTGTCGAGATAGTCACCCTCGTTGTACTGCCAGTCTACTTTGCAGTTGAGCTGGCGGAAGACTTCGTCGAAGAAAGGAATGCCAGCGAGAATACCGGGGGATTTGCAGAGGAGCTGGGCTGTTCGGGGGGAGGAACCGACGACGAAGCCGCCGTAGTCGAAGGATGGGGTGTCTTCGGCGAGCCAGGTCGTTACTTGGGTTGTCCAGTGGGAGGGGAGAAGGTCGGAGAGGGAGCCGTGGTGGGCGGCTTCGGTCGGGATTGGGATCGTGATTGCGCCGTTGGAGGAGGACATGGTTGCTGAGGTGATTATGGGAAGAGCAGGGGAGCGAGAAAGTTCAATACTCTAGTATGTCGTGCTGCTGAACGGACAGATGTACAAGTTCATGTCAAGTGCATTTGTTGCATCTCAATCTGTCGGAGCCGGATGTGGGGCGCAGTTTGGAGAACTCCCCTCTAATACGGCTGCGGACCGTGAAAGCGGAAGTGATAGAGCGGAACACAAGAGACTTGTTTCTAAACTTCTGCTATCTTTGCAAAATATGCTTGCATATCCTCTATGAGATTTCTGACGAATTTGCGTTCAATGATTTCTGCCTCTTCAAGTGCGTATACACTAAGGGCCCCCGGTTGCCAGCTAACGCATATCACCAAATCACCATCATGAACACTGATGATGTTGAAAGCAAGCATATTTTGCAAAGATAGCAGAAGTTTAGAAACAAGTCTCTTGTGTTCCGCTCTA
>Ga0073774_1000408_pt1 | contig 11202 bp, 14 predicted proteins | sample InSIn5gowninarea_FD_77487 | JGI IMG/M metagenome (GOLD analysis project Ga0073774, IMG submission 77487) | Clean room microbial communities from NASA Spacecraft Assembly Facility at Jet Propulsion Laboratory, Pasadena, California, USA -... ... | reverse complement strand
GTCGATCTCGACATAGGGATTAACACCGTCTCACTTACCGGGCTGGAAGATTATGTCCGCGACATCGTCGCTGAGATGCCCTCAGCAGCGGGCCAGGAGATAAAGTGCGGCGCACCGGACTACGCCGCTCGTTCTGGGCTGTCGAAATGTATGTGGGAGGGCATTGCGCCAAACGTCGTGCCCCTGGCGCATCCGGAGATTCTACCCGAGAAGGGATATCAGGATTGGCTGAGCTATAACATCACGCGCATGGAGAATGCGACGGAGGCGGTTATCAGCCTCAAGGGCAAGAACACGAGAGCGTGTCGGCTGTACTTCGACCGCTCGATCGAGGACCTGCGTGTTGAGGGCTCAGTGGCGAGTGATGCGACGCATGAGGCTGTTGGCGAGAACGGCTCCACGGAGGTGAGGCTGTGGAGTCGGGAGTGGGGGAGGGGGTGGAATGTGACTGTGAAGTGGAAGGCGGAGGCGGAGGGAAGGAAAGGAGAGGGCTTGGATGGAAGGGTCGTGTGTTTGTGGAGCGATGCGAATGAGAGCGGGGTCATTCCGGCGTTGGAGGAGGTGAGGATGTTCATGCCGAGGTGGGCGCAGGTGAGTAAGTTGGGGGATGGGCTTGTGGAGGGGTCGAAGAGGTTTGCGGCATAGACGTGGTGAGGCGGGGGTGGGGGTTGGGTTTGGGCCGAACTTATCGTGGTTTGTGCAGTCAATGAGATGGTAATGTTGGGGCAGTGCATTGTAGGTATATAAGGAGTAATGATGATGCATGCATACGGTGTATTTGAGTGTTGAACAACTTCTTGCGCTGTGGATTCTATGTAAATGCAGCTGAAGTCTGGAGCCTGAGCACATTAGAATAACACACCCTTAATAATTGGCTTAGAGGTAGTGACAAGCTTCTTATGCGTGAGACCCTACATGAGCGTGGCAACTTTTCCAGAGAACCATCTCGCCAGTTTCTCTACGCTGTCCTCCGAAAGAACCATAATTGTCAACCCGCACCAGCAAACGATGAGCTCGGGAAGCTCCAATATTGGAAATTGGAGCGGCTAACGATGTCACTCACTACCAAAGAAACGGAGCCTAAAAAGATTGTTCAGCTGCTGGGTTTGCAGCTACTAATTCTAAAGCACAGCGACCAACTCCATTGGAAAGCAGGACAACAAACGCCTTCCGAAAAAGCACTCATCCCACAACTTGATCCTTCCCGATACAACCCGACCCGACTGTTCCGTAACCGTTCTAAGACTTCCATCTATCTTAATAGCGAAAACTAGAACAGAGTGTTGACACTGTAGACCAGACAGCCCGCCTGGATTAGCCCACCACAACCCTCATTGGGGCCTGAAGCGGTCAGTCAGCGATTGAGAGTGGTGGAAAGGAGAGAAACTCACAATCTTTGCAGGAGCGGTATAGAATGTCGTTGCAGGTGTGGTCACCGAGAGGTTTAGCGAGATTGTAGCCGTTACGGGGGTCTCGTAGTCGTCCACAGTCGTGAGAGTGAAAAAATAGACGTCATCGATGTCTCGCTTGTTGCTCCAGTCCTGCGCTTTGTAGTGCGCTGCGTTGGACGGTCCGAGTGGCAAACGCTATGTCTCTTCTAACTTTAGTCGGAACCAAGGCAAGTGACTGGACCGTAGTGATTGGCAATAGTAAGGCGGCGGTTTATTCATAAGCGATGACATTTTCCTCCGCCGATCGAACCTCGTCGTCCTCTCGAATCTTATTGAGCTGCGTATTGGTGACATTGGCGATCCAGAATACAAGTCTTTTGTTAACATTACGAAGTGAGCACACCTTTTCGGACTCGATGACTTTCTTGATGGATTTCTCCGTCTTTGAAAGTGCATCTTCGTCCGTGCCGTTCTTTGGGAAGATGAGGTATTCTTTGGCAACCTCGCAAGTGGATGGATCCGTCTGGGGGGAGCGCTGGCTGAGGCCGAGGAGAGTCGTATCAGCTGCCGCACAGTAGGTGGCCAGTAGACCGAACACGAAAAGAAAGAACGTGGGAGTACGTCTTGTGATTTGGGTAAAACGAATAGACAAGGTTCTCGACACGTGCTTAGACTCTTGAATGCTTGTATGCTTAACAGAATATGGAAAGGCTGGGTGAAGATCTGAAAGTGTGATTGTATGCTTTGTGGAGTGAGGGCTATAGATTGATACGAAGCCATGGCTCTACGCCCATATATACTTGCGGATACACGACGCGCGAGAGTTGGTCACGTATACCATTCCACGCAGGATTGAGGCGGTGTCAAGGCATGTTGGTGGAACGATTTCAAGTAAAGATAGCAGCATACAAAGCGGCGCAGAGGGAGCGGTAGAGAAAGCGCGTAGAAAGCGCGTAGAAAGCAGTATGGAAGCAACGTAGGAAGCGGCGCAGAGGGGCAACAAGACACAGTAGGCGCTACCAGCTACACTGACAGGCAGTTTTGAACAAGAGAAACATATTGTAACGAAGCATGGCCTGTGTAAACATAGCTGAATAGTGGAAAACCAGCTGGATATTTCCCACGAAACTCTCTGTTCTTCACTCAGAGAAGACGCACCTGGTTTCTGTAGCAGCATCTCGTGATGGGGCACCATCGTCTGTTAATTCTCGCGGTGCAGCCTGTGCCGCGCGGGGCCCGGTCCGCTCAGCCATTATTTCAGTGATAGACGTTGAAGAAGATCGAGGGCCGGCGAGAGCAGCAGTATATTCCATCGCGGCGGAGGCTCAGCATGACGCATGATCCGCTTCACCCTTACTGTGCCGTACGCGTCATTGGTCATGCCTTCCGATAGTCGCGCGGCTGCGGGAACAGCGCGGCAGGATGATGCTCCATGCCGCCAATGAGGTTTTCCATACACCTCCTTTGCACATCCGATGGATACCCTGCAGGGGACCTGTCATGTGTTCTGTTCCGTATCCGAGCCTATTCATTGGTTAGAAACGGGGAAACGCGCTTCTGTAACCTATTAGATCGTGTACCGCATACCCTGCGATAACGGACACTAATCACCAGAGGTGAAATGGAGGTGCATAGGCGGGGAGGTTGAGGGTGGTGGCTGGGTTACAGGGCCGCAATTGTTGTTGTTTGTGCAGGCAGCGAGATGGTCGATATTGACGGTGGGTCATAGGTACATGAGTAATGATAATGCATATATACTTTCGAGTGAGTGAACAGCTACTTGGACTGTGAACTCCACGCAGATGTGTTTGGTTAGTCAATGAGCCTTTTCTCAAAAGCTTTGTGTCGTTGGCAAGGGGCTAATTTGGAGGTTGATACTTCTGAAGTCCGTACTCTAGGGTGATGACTGGAGTCTACGGAGTTCGAGCCTACGACAATGAGACGGCCAACCACTTCCACGGCCCGGTTGGTAGGAGATTCGAGGTAGTGACAAGCTTCTCCACACCGCCTCGGTGCCTTATCTTAAGAATGCGGGCCAGACGCGTGGAGGTTGTAGTAACCAGGGTTCTCCATCTCCACGCGTCCCAACAGTGACAACTAGCACTGTAGCTACAGTTAACCGGTGCACCTCTAGGTGCTATCAAACGCCTTGATCCGGACGGCGGCGAGGTTGCGGGGTGAAATGTTTCAAGTACGAGCTACGAGTCTCATGACTGGCGATACGAGCAATCTTACTGCCCAGAGATGAAAGACCGTGGTGTTGAGAGTGTAGACTCGAGTAGAGTAAGTAAGACGCCGTCGCCAGCACTCGCGGGCTACCTCAAGGTCGAGGCGAGTTACTTTGTTGGACAAAGAACTCGATCACCGTTGCAAAGCGAGCGACATCAAAGAAAACCCCGTGATAGTGCAGGGTGACAAACAGCTGACGACGCGCGCGCCCTAGTGACCATCGGGGAAAGGGTCGGGAGTCCATCCGACGGTGTCCAAGCTGGGGAGTTTGGGGGAGGGGGCAGGGCCAAGGGGGGGTGGTCCGGGGGCGCATGAGTGCCCGTGAGGTGCAGATGGGGAATCGGGTGCGTGCACAGAGCCGCGGAAGTTGCCCACCACGGCGGGAGGATGCTTTCAGGGATGACGGGGAGCTCTCAAGGTCGATGCCAGCGGAGGAGGAGACGAAGCAAGCAAGTCCACAGGCCAACAATCGGCGCCTATCGGCTGCACGAATCTGGCAGAACTGGCATCGCCCGGCCACAGCATGATGCAAGACAAGCTGGAAGACACGAGGCCAGACACAGGAGCGCTGGAGATCATCTCTTGAGCGAGCTACTTGAGCGTTGAAAGTGGTGCGCGGCCTGGCTTGGCCTGCCGACAGCTCGACCAGCGGTCCTGGCCGTCAGCTTGCCCTCACCGCGGTCGAAGCAGCCCAGGGAGCCCAGGGAGCCCAGAAGGCGTGAAAGCTTGCACCAACGGCACGCAGCCGGCCTGGGCCTGCTGTGCCAAAGGGGAGGCTTGAATGCCCCCCGCGTCACATCCAACGCCCTGTGGTTGGCCTTAACGCCCTGGCGGCTTGGTCTACTTGTTATGTGAAAGTGTTTCAAAGTTGATCCCTCGTGCTTGTTCGGCGATGATCGTCGGCCTTCGCGATTGCTCTGCTCTGCTCCCGACTCCCGCAAATCCATCCAGACAACCGTGACAACCGGGACAGCCTTGAACCTCATCCACTCTGCCCCCAGCCTGGAAAGCAGCGCTGGACCGCCCCTGCATCGAGCTAGCACTGCGCTCCCAAACGCCGCCCACCTGCAGCGTCCGTCGTCGCTCCCAGCGGGCCCAGATCACGCGTCAGTCACGTCCCTCCAGCGACTCCGCCAGCAACCAAGTAACACAAAAACCGACTGCGATACCATCAGCCCCTGACATTACCGTCGCCCTCGCACCTGCCCTCTGCTCGCTCCAATACACACACACACACACACACACACACACACACACACACACCGATCCACCTTCGCGCCGACACGAACATCTGCTAAAGGAATATCGACCCAGGCCTTGTCGCGAAGAAGCCTTTCAATCCCGTCCACAGCCCTACGCCAACCACCCCGCAGTTATCTCTACAGCACCCACCTGAGAGTCGCTCGCGACTGTTCTCCATCCAGACGACAAACACTGACCGTTATTGGCCTGGTTGTTTGGCCCGCAATCTCCCAAATCTGGAACCGAACACCGCTATTCGAAACACCCCACCTCCCGCGACCCTCAGAACGACCTCCGCTCTAGAGCATTTCTAGATACCTTATAACTGCCACCTCACCTCGTTCATCGTCTGAACACTAGAGGTCCCATGTACCGCCTTTTCCACGACGTTGCGCAGCCCGGCCACGCAATAACTCCCCTAATGACTCGCCCAGGACGCCAGGAGCGGCGGCGCCGCCTGTCCAGCACTTCGAACTCAGACTCCTCCGCATCCACTTCCCCCGAGCGAGGTATTGGCGACGACGATGACGACAATGATTCCTTCATGTCCCATGCGAACGACTCAGTATCCTCCCTTGCACCTTCGTTCGAGGAAGAACTGGACGAGTCAGTACGCCGAGAAATACAGGAGCGATGCCGCATATCGCCCGTAAGCCGGCTGCCTGCCGAGTTGATGATCGCCATATTTTCCAGACTCTCTTCATCCAGCGACCTCCGAAGCTGCATGCTAGTATCGAAGGAATGGGCGCGGAACAGCGTGGGTCTGCTATGGCACCGGCCGCAGACAAGTAAGTGGCCGGGCTTACAGAACGTGGTACGGACGATAGGCAAGGTCAATGGTTTTTTCGACTACTACAACCTAGTCAAGCGGTTGAACCTGTCTTCATTGGGCGCCGAAGTCAGCGACGGAACACTGCAACCGTTCTCAAGGTGCAAGCGCATCGAGAGGCTCACCCTGACGCATTGCTCCAAGCTCACGGACCTTAGCGTGGCACAAATGGTTGAGGGAAATCGAAGCCTTCTTGCGCTGGACGTAACAGGCTTGGACGGGATTACGGACCAGACGATGATAACGGTAGCGAAGAACTGCTTGCGGCTTCAGGGGCTCAACGTCACAAACTGCAGAAAGATTACGGACGAGTCGCTGGAGGCTCTGGCGCGGAGCTGCAGACACCTCAAGCGCCTCAAGTTCAACGGCTGCTCGCAGCTTACCGACAAGTCCATCGTCGCTTTCGCCCACAACTCCCGCTACATCCTCGAGATCGACCTGCACGATTGCAAGCTACTGGAGGACGACTCGGTCACCGAGCTCATCCGCGAATGCCAATACCTGCGCGAGCTCCGTTTAGCACACTGCACGTTAATCAGCGACAACGCGTTCCTCAATCTTCCTCACGGCGCCACATTCGACGGCCTACGCATCCTCGACCTTACCGATTGTGGCGAGCTCGGCGATGCAGGTGTGCAGCAGATCATAGCCTCTGCGCCCCGTCTGAGAAACCTCGTTCTAGCCAAATGCCGCAGAATCACCGACCGCGCTGTGATGGCCATTACCAGGCTGGGAAAGAACCTGCACTACATCCACCTAGGCCACTGCAGCCAGATAACGGACGCGGGTGTGTCACAGCTCGTCAGATTGTGCAACCGCATCCGCTACATTGACCTGGCGTGCTGCGCGAACTTGACGGACCACTCGGTGCATCAGCTCGCCAACCTGCCGAAGCTGAAGAGGATAGGGCTGGTCAAGTGCGCAAACATCACGGACAGGAGTATCCTTGCGCTGGCGAAGCCGAAGCTGGCTGGGCATCATGGATCCATGAGCCCTAGTTCTCTTGAGCGCGTGCATCTTTCTTACTGCACGCTTCTCACCCTTGCGGTAAGCCTTGAACAATCCTTCACCCCGTGATTGGGTGCTAACGGTTCACAGGGCATCCACGCCCTCCTAAACAACTGCCCCCGCCTAACTCACCTCTCCCTAACGGGCGTCCAAGCCTTCCTCCGCGAAGACCTCCTGATACACTGCCGCGAAGCACCCTCGGAGTTCAACGAGCACCAGCGCGACGTCTTCTGCGTCTTCTCTGGCGCAGGCGTCAATCGTCTCCGGGACTACCTCAACGGGCCTGACACGCATATCCCGCCTCTGTTCGACGAGACGGACGGGACTATGTACGACGACGGGGATATTGACGGGGACGAGGCGGGCGGTCCGGCGGATGATGGGGAGGACCTGACGGAGTTGGAGGGCGATGACGTCCAGGTTGTTGATGTTGGACCGAATCTTGGCGCGGGTGCTGGGCCAGTGGTGGCCTGGAACGGTGGACCGAACACGGGGCCGAATATAGCTGCTGCAGCACAGGGATCGGCTGGAAATGTGGTGATGCTCCCGGATGGCGGAGTGGCTCTGCCACATGCGCAGCAGCAGCAACAGGCCACCGCGATGATGGGCGCAGTGGGCTTGGAAGAGATGGATGATGAGGACTTTGGGGAGGGAAGCGAGGTCATGGAGAGTGGGCCGGTGTAGCAGTGAGGCTGGTGTTCAAGCAGGACTGAGGAGGTGGTGAGGCGGCATCTGAGGGGGAGGTGCTCGAAGAGGTGGTCGATACCCTACTCGATTTGCGCACGACTACAGTGCATCTTTAGAGCGAAGGCGTTTCTAGGCGTTTGCATCTTCTCACGGCCTCTCCATCTCTCATTCGCGAGCATCCGGAGCTGTGTACAAGCATCTAGCTTAGGCGCTGTATGTCTTATCTAGCATCTGGTTCTGATAGATGGTCCGCTTTTAGCAACAACTTTCTCATTGCATAGGCAACCCATATGCTTGCACCCGGGAGACGTTCTCCCAGTCAGCTTGACATCGTGCCTTGATTGTAGAGCCATACCCTGTAGGTCCTTCACCAAATATCAGTACAACGCGGACCCCATATCCAAAACCTCCCCACTCCGCAACCGCCCAGCCCTCCTAAATCAATTCCCCACCCATTACCCTAATTACTCAGCTCCGCCGCGTAAAGGCGCCTCCCAGATCCCCGCCCTCAGTCGGCCACCAACCCACTCCCTCTACGAATACCACCATCAATATATTCCCAAACTAAACACAACCAATGCTCCCCTCCCTCCTCCGCCTCCAGCCCCGGAATCCCACCACCACCGCCCCCCTCGACCCTGAAACGATCTTCTCCGCCGCCCTGGGCACCATCTTCACCGACGACGTGCGCAACCAGCACGGCGACCCGGAAAACGTGATTGTCTATAGCTCCGTGTACGGAGAACTAAAGTTTAGGACCTCGGATCCGGTGAAAGAGGAGGGGCGCAGGAGGTTCGCGCACTATTTGTGGAATGCGGGCGTGCTTTTGGGGGAGGTTGTTGGGGGAAGGGGTGTGAGGCCGGGGGGCGAGAGGGACAGGGAGTGGAGCGGGATGGAGGAAGGGGACAAGCGGGAGGGGGATGAGGGAAGGAGGTGGTGGATTAGTAGGGAAGAGGAGGAGAGATGGAGCGTCAAGAGCGAGCGCGTGTTGGAGCTTGGGGCAGGTGTGTAAGTGCTCTCATGGAAGAGGCAGGGAGAAACCAGTGTGAGAGGGAGATATGGGAGCTGATGGCGATTCTGCGGCTTAGGCGTAGGGCTCGCTGGTATTGTTAGTGTTTTGGCTGGTGCTGAGGAGGTTGGTATCATTCCCCCTTTCCCCTTTCCCCTTTTTTTTCTCTCTGCTAACGGTTCGATCAGGTTACTATATCAGACTACCCGGCCCCCGAAGTCCTTGTTACGTTAGCAGAGAACGTCTCCGCAAACGTGTCTGAGCATCTCCGCTATCGCGTTAATATCGAAGGCCACGAGTGGGGCGACCTGAGCACCCCGTTCGCGCTCGCCAACGCGGGCCGCTATACCCGAATTCTAGCAGCAGATTGTCTGTGGATGCCAGACGAGCACCACAACCTCGCAAGGTCGATGATGCACTTTCTGTCTCCAGCTGAAGACGCGCGTGTGTTGGTAATGGCCGGGTTTCATACTGGCCGGGCGAAGTTGGCGCCGTTCTTCGAGGTTGTTGGGCAGGAAGGACTGGAGGTCGAGGAGATTTGGGAAATGGACGCGGATGGGGAGAGGAGGGAGTGGATGACTGAGAGGGAAGGCGAGGGCGTGGCCGAGAGAAAGAAGTGGACCGTGGCAGCTAGGTTAAAGAGGAAGCCTTGAAGCTGATCAGCGTCAGCACTCACCAAGCAATCACACAAGAGAGTACATTGCGGCGTCAGGCATCATAAAGCGGAACCGCAATCGTGTCATGGACCGTGTTCGTCGTCTCTTTTTCTAAAACAGACACTCGCGACCTTTGTTCCCTCCACTCCGCCAAACCTGAAGCTGGGATACCTTATCGAATCCTCAAATACCAGCCCCCCTCCGCTGACATCAAACCACCATTTCAGCTCCGCCTCGGTCCAGTTACAGCTCGTAACCAGCAGCCTTCCGCCCCTCTTCACCAGCTTCTCCGCTCGTTCCCGATATCCCTCGCATATCCTCTTCCCCTCCGCACCGACCTCTCCGCTCAAGCTGATCGCGTCGAAGGTGCCCTTATCCAGCACCACGTCGAAACCATCTCCCAGCCACTCTCCAGCTCCGGAGTTCAATATATCCCATTCTTCAAATCGCACAGCATCCCCGCCAGACTCCTCCTCTCCATTCTCGCCTGACCGCTCCACCCTCCCCTCCTGCACCCGTCTCGCCAGCCTCACACTCGCACCACTATAATCCAACCCCACCATGGGTCCCTCCCAGCCCGCATCCCTCAGCGCAAACAGCATATGTCCGTTCCCAGTCCCTAAGTCCAGAAAACTCGTCTCTCGCTTGTCTAAGATGGCTTCATCGTCAAGGCCCTCGAGATAGGAGAGGACCTTGTCCTCGGCGTCGGCGTCGGAGAACCAGATGGTGCCTTCGTCGGAGGGATTGGTGGCGTGATTTGTGAGTTCGAGGGCGTAGATTTTGTCCCAGCTGGCGGGGAAGGTAAGTGGGGAGGTACGGAGGAGGGATGGGGAGAGCTACGGACTATTCTTTTGTGCCCAGTTCGCTGGCTGTCAGGTGTTCGGCTGGCGTGGAGGTGGCCATTGGATGTGGACAGGATGTTGAGGTTGCTCAAACACTGGAGAGATGGTAGCACCTTAAGAGTGCAACGGTCCTATGGATTGTGGACATGCGACAGGAACAATTGCTCCCCATAGATTGCTGGTCAAAGATCCGGACATAACTATCGATAAGGATTTTGATGCCAAGACATTGCTCCTGAGTGGAGTTCAGCCTGCCTTTTTCTCGCCATTGCAACACAAATTCGGTCTTCGGCGATGAGGACGACTCGCAGACGAGATCGTCCCTTGCGGTTCAGTTTCATTGTGCCAATCGCTGTTGTTCATGAAGCAAGCAAGCAGAATAGTTACTCTCAAGCAAGATAAGACTTGCTGAGGTTTCGTCCTTAGTCTTTGCTACATGGCAGACAACCAGCAGTAAAAGAACACTAGAAGACATCGGTTGAGGTCAGCTCAGACATCTGCGCGAGAGAGGTTCGTTTTCCAGCTTGTCGACGCGGCGCCCATCAGCATCGTGTGTTCGTTCTGCACGAAGCCGTCCAACACCGGACTCAGTCCGAGTCAGGTGCGCCGACGGCGCTCAGCTCCTCAGTTGGTGGACCCGAGTGGGATCCGCCTGGGATATGGAGCCGCGGCTAAGCGTTTGCTTCAAAAGCCCCACGCAACGATGCGGAGGGGCGCCGCATCTAACCGGCCAGTTTCAGCTTCGTTGAGAGCCGCAAACATGCAGGATGCCATGTAGTTCACACCCGAAAGCAGCCTCCAGGCAGAGAACCATCTGCTCCAACCCGGCCGACGTCACAGCAGATGACTGATCGAAGCCAGTGATGCGAGTCATGAGCCGTTGCAGCGGCCGTCCAATCAGCCCCAGCGGGGATTCTGTTGCTGCCAGTTCGCGGATCTGCAGGGCGAGGGCGACGGCGACGGCGCCGGGAGCATCCTGACTCCTCGTGGGGGGTGGGGGCCTGAGAATGCTCAAAACGGCGACGAGGGCGGACGTCCGGGCCGACGTTCACGCGCGCAGGGCTGAAGACCGAAGAGATAAGACGCGCCAGCTGTGGGTGGTGGGCGGATCGCTGCGCTCTCAGCTCAATGGTGGCATCTCGCTGTGCCAGCCGCCGGATGCTGGCTACTCGCACACACCAGCAGCTCTTAGTTTCGCTGCCTCCAGGGACTGACAAGAATCGCAAAGGCGCACTTGCTTTTGATAGAACAAGGCGCGTGGGATGGCCTTAGTTAGCGCCGACAGCGGAGCTTCTTACGCTCCTGGTGG
>Ga0073774_1000406_pt1 | contig 11222 bp, 17 predicted proteins | sample InSIn5gowninarea_FD_77487 | JGI IMG/M metagenome (GOLD analysis project Ga0073774, IMG submission 77487) | Clean room microbial communities from NASA Spacecraft Assembly Facility at Jet Propulsion Laboratory, Pasadena, California, USA -... ... | reverse complement strand
TTGCGCTTGTGATGTTGGGTGTGTTGTAGGTTGAGGCTGTGTCCCTGCACTGTGACCAAATGGACAAGTGCCCCCAACAGGTCTTGTTCGAAATTCGACCACTGGTGCAGGACCTGGCTCTTCGATGACGGAATGTAGCAGAGTGCTAGGCTGTCTCTTGGCGCCCATTGGTCGTACCGGATTGCCTTCTGCTGTGTTTGCTGTACTGTTCTGAACAACTTCATCGTGTCGAGCAGGTAGCGTGCTCGCTGTACTGATTCGACGGTCAAGTATATGAGGTGGCACATGCATCCCCCAAGGACGGGAAGGGCTCTCACCTACCCTCACCTCTCTCAAAGATCGGTCGAAACGGGACTCTCTTCCATCGTCGTCCTTGTTTGAAGCTTCGTCGTCGGCTTCTTCTACATCAGCTGCGGGATTTGACCCTTGATATTCACTAACAGCCGAAGCCCATTTTTGTATCTTTTGCTTGGATTCTGTGTCGTCAGACTCTTCAATGATATCAGGCTTTGGCTCATGTGACAGCATAGATTGATGTTTCTGCCCTAGGCCTTGTATCATGCTGACTAGATTGCCGTATTTCGCGTCCAACGCACGTATGCTCTGGTCGTTTGCTTGGAAGCGCTGTACACAGATCTCGTGAGATCGTGGCAATTCATGCTTGTGCTCTTCAAAGTATTCTGCTATAGCTTCTGGCGAGTGCTGGTCCAGGAAGCGAATCGGACAAGTTTGGAGATTAGCTGATCCACTAACAGATGCTGCTGGTGCTTCTGTCATGGGATCTTGCTCGGCCGAGGCAGCAAAAGAAGCTCGTTTTATTTGCGAATTTGACGAATCAGCTTCCAGAGATGCCTGCTTGGTCAGTACTGGGCATGCTGCAACACTAGCTACTGTTGATTTTTTCGATGCTGAGCCCGCGAACGGACATCCTGCTGGGACTTTCCCGTCGGCGAACAGTCCAGCCTTCAAGCAAGGACATGAGCTGTTATTCGTATTCTGAGCAGGTGTTGTATCTTGAGTGGTGGATGGGTTCTGTTGCGTTGATGGTAATGGCTGGATTTGAGGCCGGCTCACTGGACATGCTTGCTGCGCTTTCCTGACTGCTGATATGTTGTCGTTGATTGAGTCTCTTGTTCCAAAAGCTTCAAGCCACTCTAGTAAATTCTTGTTTAATCGGCTAGCTTTGTCGTCCAAGGTGAAAGAAGTTGCTGGAAAGTCATCACGAACAGCTTGAGGGAGTAGAGATCTAAGAGTGTCGTACTAAAACAGAATCTGTCAGTCTCTGTCCGCGACATTTTGTGAAAAGCAAAGATCGAGTAATCGCAGAAACAGTAATCAGGACATATGGTAGGTTGTCAATCAACGCCGACTTTGCAGCTGTTGGTCTAGAGCTAAGGTGTATCATCATAAAATAAGGAGAATGCATCATCTTTCAGCATTAGCGTTCACCTACCTGTTCTTGAGCATAGGCCAGCTTGGCTTCTAGCTTCTGATATTTTCCTGCTAAGTCTGCGTACTCCTCACTCAACACCAAGAAACCTGCTGAGAGTCGATTGACCGACGATTCCATGTTGTTCATGTCATACTCCATTTCGTGTTGAGGCAATCGTGCTTGATGACTAACGCGGGAAAGGTCGCTGACGAAGATGCTGAATGTCAACTAGGACCTGCCAGCTCGTAAGAGCAGCGTCGAAGTGCGACTGCGGCAGAGGAAGTGGATGATGTCGGGATTGGGTTGGGGACTGTGCTGATGAATTGGAGATGTTGATGATGAGGAGGAGTCTTCCTGCTTGGCCTGGCCTGGCCTGGCTTGGCATTGCGCGGAATTGAGAGAACTGCTGACAGAACTAGAGAGTTCTACCGACGACCTTTCCGCATGTTTGGAAAGCAATTGATACAAGTAGAAAGGAGATTAGCATTTCTCTTCCCTCTGATATATAAAGGAAGGCTCAATCATCTTTCGTGCGCTCTCTAAGAAGATATATGTTCTCTGTCAAAACACTCGTGACTGCGTTCTTGGTACTCATTGCAAGTGTCATTGCCGCCATCTTCTTTCCAATCCTTCCGAAAGACATCACACCAACGTGGATGAACTTGAGATCACGAATCCCTGCATTACTTAATAACACAAAGACCACTCCCCTAGCAAGATCACTTTCCACCATGCCTGCCCAGGTAGCCCACCGTCCTTCTTCTACTCGTGGTCATGCTGACCATGGCTGGCTCAACACCTATCACTCCTTCAGCTTTGCCAACTGGTATGACCCGAGATATGAAGGCTTTGGGTCTGTTCGTGTACTCAATGAAGATCGTGTCGCGCCTCAAACTGGCTTCCCTACCCATCCTCATCGCGATTTTGAGATTTTCAGCTACATTATCAGTGGCGAATTGACCCACCGTGATTCCATCAAGGGCAAGAGTGGCAAAAGTGACAACAAGAATGACTTTTTTGTTATGGTTAGTTTTTCAGCAATAACAACATGATGATGATCTGCTAACATACTTTGCAGAAGCGTGGAGACGTGCAGTTCACAACTGGAGGAACTGGTATTGCTCATTCCGAGCAGAATGAAAACTCGAATCAATGGGTTCACTTCCTCCAGATTTGGGTCAAGCCATGGGCTCGTGGTTTGCCTCCAACCTATCACACATCTTCCTACACAGAGGAGCAGAAGAAAGCTGGTTTTGTCACAATCATCTCGCCGTTGAAGGCAGGCAGAAATGCTAGTGCTGAGGTCGAGAAGGAGGCTGTAAGTATAGCTCAGTTGTCACAAAGTCATATCAGATTAACCGACCATCTATAGACTCCAGCGATTGCAGAGACTATCCCAGTCCATGCCGATGTCATATTTTCAGCAAGTATCATCGAGCCAGGCAAGACACACAACCTGAAAATTGGGGCAGGAGTTGTTAGCAAGACACAGAACAGGAACGTGTATGTCCATCTCACTACTGCAAAGGACGGCGCACAAGTCAAGGTTGGAGACAAGCTTTTGAAGCCAGGTGATGCTGCTATGATTACGAGGATTAATGATGGAGAAGAGTTGTCTTTCGAGAGTGTTGGAAAGGTGGATGCCGAACTTGTTGTCTTGGATTCGGATTAGGCGTGTTGCTACATTCGAGCAGGGTGTCGAGATTATGTCAGCACTTTGAAGTAGATAGATGGCATATCTTCAGACTCTATTTCACTGTTTCATCTCATCGCGTACATCAGTCTCGGGCCGGTCCAGTCTTGGCGTCCAACAATTACGTGTTTCGTTTCATTGTGGTTTCATCTGTAACGCATCTTCACCCACGTCTGTCAATCGACTTCTCCAACCACCTATTGTTCGGAGGCTACAGTACATCGTCCTCTCGCTACCAACAAACCTCCTTTCTTCGAACCGAAACAATGACAGAAACCTCCTTACACATGTCCAAATTCAGACGATGGCTACTACAATCACCTCCTGCAGAATGGGCACTCAACCAGTTACGTGAATTACTTATTGGATCACTACGGCAAGGTCCAATACCCCGACATGTTGCTTTCGTCATGGATGGAAACCGGCGATTTGCGCGAAACCACAAGATCGAAACAGTAGAAGGACACAACCTAGGCTTCGAAGCATTAGCAAGAGTATGAAAATCATGCACCATGTCGTGGTAACTTTCCAGATCAGCCAATTGATGACGTGTTTTAGATACTGGAAGTCTGCTATAAAGCCGGAGTGGAAGTAGTGACGATATACGCATTCAGCATTGAAAACTTTAAGCGGTCGAAATATGAGGTGGATGCGTTGATGGATATGGCAAAGATCAAATTATCGCAAATGTCGCAACATGGAGAGCTTCTGGATCGGTATGGTGCGAAGATTAAGATTTTAGGACAGAAAGAGCTGGTACGGCCGGATGTGCTTGAAGCTATAAATCATGCTGTTGAGTTGACGAAACATAATAACCGGTATGGATGTCTACTTGTCATATCACGTCTGAGCGCATACTAACATAGTGTTATAGTGCCGTGCTCAACGTGTGCTTCCCCTACACCTCTCGCGACGAAATCACCACAGCCATTCGCTCAACCGTTTCAGACTTTTCGCAACCATTACAACCCCTGCACTCCGCCAACAAGCGTCCATTCTCAGAATCCTCGATAGCACGCAACATCCGGTCTCGAAAACTCTACGCTTTGCCAGATGTACCGGAAGTGTCAGAAGACAGCTCAACAGAAGAACAAACATCACACATCAGTGGTGATGCACAGAAAAGAACAGGCAGTCCCGTACCGTCAACCTCATCAATCACAGAATCCACCGGCTCAGCAGTCTTTTCTTCGTCGGCCGCCGCACATGAACACGGTGGTTCACCAGACTCTTCCTACCCACACAGTCCAGAGGACGGCGGCAACGATTCGTTAGCCAATCCAACAGCAGGACTATCATCCAAGATTTCCAGCTATCCCGACCCAGAACTCATCACCGCTCGAACTTTGACAGATCATATGTACACCGTAGGATCTCCGCCTTTGGATCTACTAATAAGGACGTCTGGGGTTCAAAGATTAAGCGATTTCATGCTTTGGCAATGTCATGAACACACGAGTATTGTGTTTTTGAAGTGTCTTTGGCCGGAGTTTGATCTTTGGCAGTTTCTCCCGGTCTTGGTGGAATGGCAATGGTGGAGGAGGAGGGATGATGTGGTGGACAAGGAGGTGGAAATGAATATGAGGAGTGGGAAGAGGTGGTCGTTGTGGTGAGAAAACAGATATGACCTGGACGATTGACTTCTACGACGGGACGAAAGATACGAGGAAGACTGCCTGGCCTTTGCTGTATCCTGCGGCTCTTCTCTGACGATGCTCATCGCTAGCAGGGTACTCAAAAATGACATAATACAGAAAGTGGCAAAACTCAAAAGTACCTCTGCATTCTCCATCCCAATCCAACATTGCCATATCAATATCTCCTCTCAAAATTTGACCATTGTCCAACCAACCACAACTCCCCCTGTATGCCCCGACTTGCATCTGCCATCTCCTACATCTGCGCTCATTGCAGAGCAGAAGCACTTCTTCCAATTTCAACCCAATCACAATCACTCCGAGGTAGGGCGTTCACTAAAACCGCAACCTCGCCACTATCAGCAGGTCATGCTCGGTATGCCAGTAGCAATGCCTCACCAAATGAACCAAATAAAGAGGAGGAGACAGAAGAGGGAGCAATGTCACGGCGTCTCTCCTCCATGAGCGAAGAAGCGCTAGAACAAGGCAACAAAAAAGCAGTAGAAGAAGCCGGTTTCTCCGACGAACTCAAGCAAAAACTGCTCAATCGGCTCGCCGACGCCTCCTACAAAAGCCAGAACGCAAGCGCACTCGCCACAGCAAATCTACCATCAAGCGCCGGACAAGGGACGCGAGATATCGCATCTGCAAGAGCTTGGAGCGGGACGGAGAGCCTGGAAGACGCTACGTTGCGGATGCTGGATGATGCCGCACCGCGGCCCATACGGACACCATTCAAGATACCCACGCCTCGAGGCCTACCAATCAAGATAGAAACGGGACGGAAGCCTGCAGTAGCGAAGGGAACGCGGTTAGCGAATGCACGGGACAAAGCATCAAGCTACTCGTATCTCAAAGACGAGACCTTAAAAGCAGAAGAGCGCGAGAAGTTTCGCAAAGAACTGAAAGAGCGCTTCGGCACTACGGGAGCATCACGATCACTGCCCGCCACAATCAAAGGACTCCAATCCCTCGCCAACGAACGCATCGAAGACGCCATTGCTAGAGGGCAATTCAAAAACCTACCTCGCGGCAAAGCCCTCGAGCGTGATCATAACATGAGCTCGCCGTTCCTCGACACGACAGAGTATTTCATGAACAAAATCATTCAGAAGCAAGATATCGTACCGCCGTGGATTGAGAAGCAGCAGGAGGTTGTGAGCACTGCTACCAAGTTTAGAGGTCGGTTGAGGAACGATTGGAAGAGGTATGCTTCGAGAATGATTGCAGCGCAAGGAGGGAGCTTGGAGACGCAGATTAGACGCGCCGAGCAGTATGCGGAGGCTGAAGCGGCTGTGAATCCGCCTATAAGAAAGGTGGAGACTATGAATGCTGTTGATAAAGAGGGACAGGTGTCGCAGATTACGCTTTCGGCTGAAACACAGTCGTCGGGTACTGGAAAGATGGAGGAAGTGCAGGAAAATATCACAGTTGCTGAGACGGCACCAATGTCAGCAGGAGAAGCAATACCAGCGTCAACGACAACACCACCACCACCACCACCACAAACAACATCAGAAACAGCCTCCGCACCCACACCCAGCAACCCCTACATCCAAAACGGCATCGCCACCCCCTTCCGCGACCCAATCTGGGAACGCAACGAATCCTCCTACCACACCCTCGCAATCGACTCCCTCAACAGTCTCACCCGCAGCTACAACCTCATGGCCCCCAAAATCGCCCAAAAACCCTACTTCTTCCTCCATCGCGAACTGCTCGCATGCTACCGCGACGTCGCGCCGTTATTGGCAGAGGAAATCGCAACCAAAGCCAGGGCGCCGCCGATTAAGGCAAGGGTGGAGGTGGTCAGACATAAGCCGGGAGGCCTGCTGGAGAAGTTTGGAGGCGAACATGCGAGGGTGCATGATGAGGAGAGGAGGAAGGAGTATGGGTTTAGGCAGTTTTGGAGTGATTTGTTTGCGAAGTGAGGGGAGGGAAAGGGAGGTGGGATGTGCCTCAGGAGGTAGGATGTATATGTTATGATATGATATGATATGACTAATGATTGTGGCACTGTTCCCATTAGTTCGTTTTGTGCTGTTTGTTTGAGACTGTTGTGATTCGAGTGTAGTGACTGCTTTTGCTTGCTCTGAAAGAACGAGGTGGTCTTCCACATCCTGACTTCTTGACACCCACCACCCCATAAACGCCAGGGTGATATGTCAACATTGCATCTATACCAATTGCAATGACGATATCTTTGACACAAGGGCGTACAACGGTTTGGTACTACACAACATTTGTTGTTTATTTCTTGCGAAACAGACATCATTTCAATCGTCTTGGAATTCCTCCACCATATATATACTACATGCCAATGTCGCCCTTCTGCGACATGATGTCAATGCACCACACCGTGTGAGAAGTGAAAGAAATGTGGAAAAGAGTAGCATTGATTATGAGCTAGGCGTAGCTAATTTGAATTCATCATTCATCATTACTTTCCAACGCTACTATTGTCGACTCGTGACGCTCTTCTATCTGGAGCGTTGCTGTCATTTCTTCCCATAAGCTCAACACCCTGCCAAAGAAAGAAACAACATGCAAAACTATAGGGAGTCTAGGAAGAAGATGAGGATGGTAAGGATGGGGAAGTTGAGGAAGGCGAGGGAGAGGTCACCGAGTTAAAAAATCTATAACCCTTAGGGTAACCTGAATAATGAAAGTCATCGTCCTCGTTGCGGGTGCAAGTTCCATCAAGCTTGAGGTCGTTTGATCTTGTTGGTGGGTATGAGAAAATTCTCACCCCCAATACTGGCATCACTCTGGCTATGCTGTACGTGGGGGATATTGGACGATGCTGAAGCTGCTGTGGCTCCATTGGGAGATTTGGCAGAATTGAGGCAGCAGATGTGGTGGAACCTTCAAGCATCCTTCCCTCAAGAGCTAGCTGAGGAAGGTCATGTAAGCGATGGAGATGGAGCTGGTCGTCTAAGGAAGGCCATGTAAGCGATAGAAGAGGGAGCTCGTCATATTGCAGCATTCCGATCCTCTTACGCCTGATCAGCACGGTGACTGTATCAAGTGTGCATTTATTGGCCCTCCATCTCGGTCCTTGAGTGATCTCGATGCTGGACACTTGGATTCGTTTGGAGGCTGCTTAGGTCGCCTCAATACTTCCTGATTCTCTACCAGGAGGAAGGAGCGTGGTTCCCCCTTGTGAAGGATCTGACAGTGGCTTCGTACCACACCGATCTCACCCTTGGCAACAGATCGACCACTACTAACTTCGCCTTCAATAGGGTTGTAGGTCTTACGAAACGCATGTCTGGGGTAGTGTGTAGTTTCGTGACAGAGAGAATTGCTTCGAGCGCAACCTGGTGAACGCTATGCAGGTGCTGTAAAGTTTGCTGGTCTGCCTGAACTCTGCCGAGATCCATATCATAAAACAGCATTAATGCACAATCGATTGCACAGGTATTTGTTACTCTTCCAGGTAAAGCCTTGGTGCCGATGTCGCTGGCGCAGATCCAATAACGATGTCGTGATCAGAAATAAAGTCCCGTGCTGCTGTTGAAGCCTCTGCTTGGCGTGCTACCGCAGCCAAAGTCACCTCGCGAGATTGCTGTGTCAGCTCTTCGTAAGCGAGGCGAGTAGTCCTAAACACCAACGGATGCGCTGTGCTGGGTATTCCGTATCTTTTGCGAAGTTTCTTCATTTCCTTCCTCAGCTCCAGCGAGAGTGTTGTCGAACGAACAAGTAGCATCAGTAACAAGACCCGTCAACGCTTGTGTTGTACGCCAGGTGTTGTCTCGAATCGTAAGTGAGTTGTTGGCGGACTCGGTTGGCTGTACAGCCGGCGAGCAATGCTTGATCATGCGCACGACAAACACAAGGGTACCCAATAAATTGGCCCGGCACCTCACTTAGGGCTTCGGCCTAGTCGTCTTTCTCGTATCGCTGTCGTAAGATCTTTGGCCAGGTGGATTTGCGCTTTTTACTATCGGGTTTAGGCTGAACATCTTCATCCTCTTCTTCCTCATCCTCTCCACCAGCTTGTTCTTGCCATTTGGCTCTTGGTCAGCACGCCTCTAGTCAGCGTTACCTTCAACACGATTGCCGATGGGTTCGATTGGCTGGGTCGGCTTGTCGTTGTGGTTGATGAGTGATAGGCTAAGTTGCTTGCGTTGGTTGGCGCGCTCAGTTGTCCCAATTGCCCACGCAGCCCTTCCACGTCGAGCTGTAACGACGCGAACTTGCTGTTTGTCTCTTTCCGTGCGTCTTGTGCTACCTGCGCTTCTTGTAAACGACCTTCGAGGTAGCAGCCTGTGCAAGTGCGGCATCCTTGACATTCATGAGCTCGTCGAAGCTGGTTTTCAACCGTTTCAGCTTCATGTTCAGTTCCATGTTCTTGTGGGTAAGGCCATGTTTACTGCTGTCGATGCTGTCCCGGATACTTGCACTCTACGTCGAACTTATGGCGGTTGTTCGACTGTTCAACAGCAGCACGCTCCACAAATGAGTTGTGAAGCTCGATATTTTTCAACCGCAGTGTATCGTTAATGCCTTTCGAAGCCTCGTTGAAGCGGACCTTGTAATACCTTTCGGTTGCTGCTAGAGAGACTGCGTGCTTGCGTTTTTAGAGCGACCATCTGCTGTTCGATTTCGTGCTGTTTCGCCGTAGTTTGGAGGTCGAGAGCAGTGCACTTTTCACATTGATGCACCAAGTCCTGTCCATGAACCAAGTCGAGGTCTTCAAGCTGATCATTGTGCCAATGTTTCATTTCGAGCATTTCATCACGAAGGTCGTCCACCTCTTGATGACTATCCCTCAACTCTTTGGCTGCAGCATCCTTCATGTCTTGGATTTCGGCTTCACACTCCTCTTCGACTGTATAAAGGTACGTGGAATATTCGTTCTCCCTGTAAAGAAATCCCCATTCAGTAATTTCCTCCGCATCTTTGGTGATGTTGCGGGTCAGACGTTCACGCATGTCCTCCTGGGACAGATCCCTGCCGATCAATAGCTTGTCCATGTCTTCGACGCGGCCCTTGAGATCATATATCCTCTTTTGTCGTTCGGCGACATCGTACTGGTGTACTCGCTTGGCCTCGGTCAGACTTTCGTGGTGTTCTTGCTTCAGCCTTTCCACAGTCTCGGAATGGGACAATGTTAATGCTGAGATTTGCTCCTCAAGTCTTTGCAGGTCTTGAGTATAGTCGTCGACGATAGCTTGTTCATGACCTTGAAGTTGGGCCTCATATTGCATCACCAAGCTCTCCTGTTGCGACGTAAGTTGTTTATCTCTTTCTTCGTCAAGTTCCTCAATGTAGACCTCAGCTGCCCACTGATGGCGCAGCTGTTCTTGGGCGTGCTTGTATATTGACTTCTGAACTTTCTTGGCGTCGTTGGTGGACTCCATAGATGCGAAGTTGTAAGACTCCTCGAGCCTTTGCAGGTCTCGAGTGTGTTGTTACGGTGAGCTCTTGGTATTGCAGCAGGAGGTCTTTGTGATGCTCGTCTTTGACGTCCTTCAACAAAACCTGCAAAAGTGCCTCATCCTCGACACCTCGTTGTTCCTGCTCCTGCGCATTCAGAAGACGGTCCTGTGCGTACTCCTCAGTGACTCTGTCCATGATGAGATCGTGTTGCTGGGTCAGGTCGTTACAAGCAAGTGTAATGCTCTGGTCATGCGCTGCTTGGAGTTCACGAAGTGCTGCCTTCCAGGAACCCATCTCTTGTTTGCCGTATTGCTGAAGTTCATTGGCGTGCTCTTTGCGAACGGTTAACGTGAGCTATCGCTCGCTTCTTGTACTGTGCAAAGTCCGTGGTACGCTTCTCATAGTACAGGTTGGGACGGGAGGTAGTTCATGTCCTCCTCATCGTCAAATGCACCAAGAACATCAACATATCGACCACGCTTCGCTCTGGACGTTAACTTATCTGGCTCCTCTTCATCGACCTCGTTAGAGGCGTCCATCAGCCTAATATCTGGAGAAGCACGCTTCGCCCTGGAAGATCACTCGTCTGGCTCTTCTTCCTCGACCTTGTGAGACGCGTCCCTTATGCTGATATTTGTAGAAGTACGCCTCGTGATATTCGTCCTAGAGGACAACTTCTCTTGTTCTTCTTCCATCGACCTCATCATGATCCTGAATACTGCCATTTCTCGTCCCTTGACGATGCTGAGGGGAACTATGTATTGCGCCATAATCTAACCAGGAGCGGAAGTACTCGGGGACTTGGGAGTGTAAACAATCAAGGTAAACCAAGTCATTAAAGAAGTCTTCACCCCTGGCGATAGACCTGGAGGGATTGCATGCCTTAGTAGTGCTTCCGATGTATGACCATATGTCAGATTGAAATGGATCCGAGATCTTGATAAAGATGTTGACACTACTACCTGTAATAGATTTTTTAACTCGGTGACCTCTCCCTCGCCTTCCTCAACTTCCCCATCCTTACCATCCTCATCTTCTTCCTAGACTCCCTATAGTTTTGCATGTTGTTTCTTTC
>Ga0073774_1000405_pt1 | contig 11233 bp, 6 predicted proteins | sample InSIn5gowninarea_FD_77487 | JGI IMG/M metagenome (GOLD analysis project Ga0073774, IMG submission 77487) | Clean room microbial communities from NASA Spacecraft Assembly Facility at Jet Propulsion Laboratory, Pasadena, California, USA -... ... | reverse complement strand
GGGAGTAGGGTTGAACATGGCAGTGCTCCCACATGAAGTTCTCCACCTCTAGCATGATGGAGTGATTGCAAAGTTAAGGGCCCATGAGCATCTGCCCTCCAGGTGATCCGTGAACAACACATCGTTGTATCATCAAACTCATAAATCTGTCCACTAACCCTAATTGCCAAAATTTGTTGCAGTGGAGAAAAGGCAAGTCCTAAGTGGTCTATGGTGTCTCTCAGTCATGGGTTCAGATCCCAGGGGGATATTATTCAAGGATAAGAGGAAAAAATAAATATTTATGAGAAATTCTATCCGAGTTTGCATAGTGTTACATGATGCTACAGGATTGCTACAGGTGGCTATAGGACTGCCCTATTTTTCTACAGGATTGAATTTGTGAGCATTCTGGGGGTGGAAAAGGAAATATAAAGGTAGGAAAGGGTAAATTCTATAATATTAAAGATGTATGAGGATTTTTCCAACCTTGGTACCCTTCAGAGGCTCATTTTGCACAAAAATAAAAGCACACCATGTCCTTCAATGACCAGAAATGCACTTTCAATGACAAAGCTTTGGGGGTGTTGTTGGGGTAGAATGGAGGCATATCATGGTGGGACAAGGAGTATGAATGTTGGTGTTAACCCTATAGTTCCAAAACAGTACCTGCACACCACATAAAGTGACTCAAATCTTCTAATCAACTAGAACATGTCAACAAGTAAAATTGTAGAGAATTGAAATGGTAAGTAAAGGATGAGTTGAATTTTATTAGAATCTAGCTACTATGTTAGAAATAAAGAATATCCCATAGTATGCACCAGATCTTCATTCCAAAGGGACTATTCTTTCCATTCTTTAAAAAAATATGCTAAACTAAATCAATACCTTGCAAAAAACAAAGATGTAATAAAACACACTAATCTAAGATCTAGCAATTACAAAGGAAAGTAACCATATGTTTTTGGCTTGCAAATACATATTCCTCAACCACACTTCCCACAAAAGAGATGGTATACCGACTTACACCAACAAATTTTATGAGCAAATTCTACTAAGGATGTCTGAAGAAAATGCTACTATGAAAGACAATGCAACAATAAAATAAACAAAGAGAGACTAGAAGCTCTAGGCTGGGACCTAACCTAATGGGACTCACCCCTATAAAATAATCTCAGATGGAATATAACAATAAAATTTTCATTGACATAAAATAGAGTTCAAGTACATCATGTAAAGGAATGGAAATGGAAATCTTAAGCTCCTAGCACTTAGTAGCTCCTATTTGCTTCAAAAGTTCGAATCCTATTGAGCCCTTCGGCTTGCTTATTTATACAAAAATAACTTGTGGGATTCCTCCTTAGAAAGAGGATTTCTTCCCTCCAAAATATCTAAAAAAATGGATCGAGTTCCTTTAGATCCTCGCAATTCCTTGAGTGCATTAGCTTTTATTAGGTCTTTGAGTTGTAGGTGAGAAAAGGTGGGGGAGAAGCCTCCTACATCTTCTCCAGTTGCCTCCAATGTATATTTACATAGTAAATTCACCCAAGTGCACTATTTTCGTGCAAATTAATGACATTAGGCAACAAAATATGGCAAACATCATTTACTTTCCATATTAAGCACATTTTAGTAAAAAAGATGTTAATAACTATGAGAAAAGAGGAAATTATAGGTTGGAGGATGGAAACATAAGCCTTCTGATATACCTATTAATGGGGCCCATGATAATGAATTTAGACTATTTCCTAGAAAACTTATTTTGATGAATTCCCAAGCCTCTGAAGGGAAGGGAAGTAGCCTGAAATTTAGCTACATTAGAAAAGGGTGAGAGAGGGGATGGGGAATAAATATGAATAATGTGCTATTGTACATGACCTTCCATTTGGGATGCTCATATGTTGTACATGCATTAAGTATTCCTAGGATGTATATAGATGCTTCTTGCAATTGGACAAGCCTATGTCATTTTAATTTCCTTAACAATATTTCCACCACTTTCTTGAAATTAATTCCATTCTATTGTTATTTTATAGAATACACCAATTATCCATTTATTGTTGGGGTATATTGTAGGAAAGTGCTCACAACCATAGTATATATGATATCCAGGTGTAACAGATGAAATTTTTCTTCCTAATTTTACAGGTACAAATATATCAGCAATAACACATCCAATAAAGTACAGCCAACTAAGTTGAGAAATTGGAAAATAGTATAATTTACTATAATGATAGAATGTCTTCTTTATTTACTAACTCAAATACAAACTAGTCAAAGCAATCATCCTTGATTGCTCCCCAACTAAGCTACCAAACACAGCGTCCCCCCTTGTGTCATGTATTTCACGTGCCAGACATGACACAAGCATGACATGTGTTCAACACATGTTTTTTATGTCTCATGGTCATAGGACATGTGCCCTATTGTCTCCTAAAACTTGGACATGAATCCACCAAAAAAGTGTCCAATAACTTCTTAAAATAAATTTGTTGCCTCATTCTCATGCATTTAAATCACAAGTTTGGAGCTCTCAAAGGTTTTGGAGTGCAACTTAGGGTAGACAAGTTGTGTTACGATGGATTCCAAGTGTTGGGAAGTGGATTTGTTCAAACCCAACTAATCCTATGTAATTAATGATAATGTTAAATTATTAAAGTAATGGTGGCATTCTCCTTAACTTTCATTTCATCCTTTTACTTAAATTTTTAACATTACCATTAATTGTTTCAAGATGCTTGAGAGTGGTTCCAGTGTCATTGGATTTGATATGGAGATAGTATAATTTTATATCCCACTCAAAATTCAATGGAATTAGCAATTTCAAGATTTTAGGATTTTGGGGATTGCAACGTTTCCATTCAATTATATCATGTATGAGTGTATGGAAGAAACATTTAATCAAGTTCACCAAGCCATATTTATACCTCAATGTTGGTCATAACGATTGTTGAACTCCTCTGTTATGACCCTAGTAAAAATGTACCCATCACTAAAATAAAATATCAATTTTGAAATGTTAACATTTTTTTATTTTATTTTAATGCTTAAAGGGTGATATTAATGATAAGGATCCCAATATAGGAAATTATTATGATGATATGTATTTATTCACCGTAGCATGATTTACTTTGGAATTTAGAGGCCATTTAGAGCCTATTTTTTATGTATGTTTGTTATAGAGATGGATTGAACTTGCTACTATTTTGGTTATATGTAACATTTGTATGATTGAATTGGTATCATCGTCATATTTTTTTTTAAATATTTTAGTTTCTAAATTATAAAGACATTTGAACCATTTTCTATCTTTCATTTTCATATGTGTAATAATTCACTAATTTGGTGTGTGTGTGTATAAGGTGTCCTGTGTATCATGTTTCTGGGGTCACCATGTCTTGTGTTAAACACTCATATTTCCATGCTATCCATGTCTCATGTCATCATTTCTAGTGAGTTAGATCCCTGGTTATATTAAATCGTACAAGATATACCGTGATCCTTATGCCAAGGGGGACAACCACAAGGAAGTGCCAAATATGAGCACTTTCATGATATACCATGATCCTTATGACAAATGGGGTAGTCACAAGGGAGTGGAGCCTCTAATTAACATAATGGTATATCATGCAAAAATAAAAGGATTTATCTTTTGAGGAATACTATATAATAACCCTTTCACATGCCTCTCTAAAAACAGGCCCATTCACTACAAGAAAACATGAAATTTTCTCCAGATTTAGCACCTAATTTTAGTGCATTTGTTTTTCAATTGGGATGAGTAGGCTGGCACTAAATTTGGCTCTATTGTACAATTTTTAAGGCATCCTTTTTTGTGTTAAATTTTGCATCTTTTTTATGCCAAACTTTGCATTATATTTTTCACCAACATTTGCATTTGGTTTGACAACAGGCTTTGCTTCTAGTTTTGTGCCATTTTTTGCATCAGTTTTTTCTTCCTATTTTGTACCACTCTTTGCTTCTAGTTTTTTGTTGTAATCTGCATAGAGTTTTACACCATCTTTTGCATCCGATTTAGTGCCTTTTTTTCATCCAATTTGTGCCATTTTTTGCATCTAGTCTTATGCCATTTTTTTCTTATAATTTTGTACCTATTTTTAAATATATTTTTGTGTCGATATTTGTCCCTTCTTTTGCATGAAAATTTTCATCCAATTTTTCACCATATGCTGAATTTGATTTAGAATCAAAATTTTCATCTGTTTTTGCATCATTTTTTGCATCCAATTTTGCAATTGATTTGTCTCTTTTTTTTGCATCCTATTTTGCACCATATTTTTCATTTAACTTTGCATCATTTGTTGCATCCAATTTAGCATCATTTTTAACACCATTACTTGCATCCATTTTTACATCCTTTTGAGTATCCAAATTTGTATCTAAATTTTCATCCTATATTGAGCCATGCGTTGCATCCACCTTTGTATCTCATTTTGTGTCTAATGTTACGTTCAATTTTGATCCATTTTTTTGTCTACTTTTTCATTTGCTTTTGCGCCAAGTTTTGTATCATTTTTTACACCTCATTTTGCATCCAATGTTGTGTCTCAATTTGCATCCAAACCTGAGCCATTTTTATGCCCATTTTTATACCTTTTTTTGTACTTTTGTGTCCAATTTTGCACCTTTTTTTATGTCCAATTTTGTATCCTCTTTGGTGTCTAATTTTGCATTTTTTTTTGGCATCCAAATTTGCATATTTTTTTCTATCACGTATTGTGTCCACATTTCCTTCTCATTTTCACCTAGGTTTGAGTTTGAATTTTCATCTAGTTATGCATCATTTTTGGCATCCAATACATCATCCTTGGTTTCACCCTATTTTAGTCCCATTTTTCATCTTGTTTTGCGTCCTTTCTTCCATCATTTTTTTCACCCAATTTTGCATCCTAATTTTACATCATTCTTTGCATCCTATTTTTGGTGTCCATTTTTGCATCCTTGTTTGTGCCCAATTTGGTATCCTTTTGTATGCCCAATGTTGTTCCCTTGTTTGTGTCTAGTGTTCCACTATTTTTTAATTTTACTTTAAACCCATTTTTATGTCATTATTTTCATATTTTTTGATGGCTAGTTTAACATCCAATTCTACTGTCAATTTTGCATCCATGTTTACATCCACTTTTCACTTCTTACCTAGAGTGTACTTTTATTCTCATTTATGACCCCCTTTATGGGTTCATTTAACTAATTTCAATTACATAGTGAAATACAGTATAGTTTCTAAATATCAATTAAGAAAATATCACAATTCCAATTGATAACTTAATGTTTGTAAATAAATTTAAGGGTAATTGACAAAATTCATAAAAAAAATAGCAATGTCATCATATATAGAAATTCTCCATAAAAAAATCATTGAAATTTTTCAATATATATATATATATAGAGAGAGAGAGAGATATATACTAATTCAATAGCTATCACAGATATCATTATTCCAAGATAAATTCACAACATCGCATCCAAAAATAATAATATCATCACACATAATGATTCTCCATCAAAAAGCATTGACAATTTTCAACACATATATGAAATAATAGGATGATACTAATAATATCCTCATCATCTTTAATTAAATCAACTAAGATTCAAATGTGTGATTATCTTATCAAAACCTTTCGTGAATATCATTATTCGAAGGTAAATTCACAACATCCATCCAAAGATAGTAATATCTTCATACATAATAATTCTCCATCAAGATAATGTTGATAATTTTTAATATATACATAAAATAACTAGATAATAATGATAATATCGTCATGATTTTTAATTAAATCAACTACAACTTAATATATTATTACCAAATTAAAAAGTTTTATAGATATAATTATTCTAAAGTAAATTCATAACATCCATAAAAAAATGGGAATCTCATCATACACAATAATTCTCCAAAAAAAATGTAAACAATTTTCAACATATTCATAAGGTAACAGGAAAGTACCGATAGTATCATCATCATTATTTGAATCAACTAAAATGAAAATGCATGATTATGATATTAAGACATCCCAACTAAATATTAAACATCACGCATGGCAAGTTAGCACCATGAAAATCACAGTCAAGATCATCCTCATGATAATTTCCATGATCATCATCCTGACCATCTTGATAATATCATCCACATCATCATCACCAACACCATCGCCATCCTGATCATCATCGTCTCTAATATTTTATGTAAGCTCAACATAGTCTGTATCATCATCTTCGAGGTCATTACCTGTGGCGTTCTGGAAAAAACATCAATATTACATGTTAGTATTAATTCCATAGCACAATGCATATTTTTGTTACAATGTTAACCATAAAATTAGGTAGGACATAATAAAATTTAATAGTACTAAAAAATAAAATGAAAATATGGTTTAAGATATGTTGGAGATCCAACTAAGATTACACTTGTAATTCACGTTAAGCAGTAGAAGCATCTTTGAATGCATATGAAGTAGGTACCCAATTGTTCTTCATACTCTATAGTGAATGTTTCTTATGATGTTCATGCACGATTGGTAAATTAAGAGCTATTGGAAGCTTTAGTTTAAATTACAATTGCAATTTGGATTAGAAATAGAAGAAATTTTAACAAAAAGAATGTCACATGAAAAATTAAATTGTTTTTAATGAAAAATAAGTCTTATACAATATACATTACAAGAAAAAAGGACATTGGTGAGGATAAAAAAATGTTATCGTAAGCTCATTGGTGACGGTCAGAAGAGTCTCTGTCATCAAAAACTAAACGTCACCAAAGGTGGTATTTCCAAAAGTATAGGTGTTGTCGTGACATTCAAGGTTCATCACCAATAATGATTTTTAATGATAGATGTGACTGCCACCATTTCATATGAGAAATGGTTAAGGACCTTAGCCTTCATCACCAAAAAACTTAGCATCACCAATGGTGGCATCGCTAAAAGTATAGGTGTTGTGGCAAAATCAAGGTTTGTCATTAATAATGATGATAACGACAGATAGTGAATATCACCATTTCTTACTAACCTCAAGGCATTGTGCACTCTAAATTTTTCTTATAAAAAATATTTGACAATGAAAGAATTCCATCAAAATTTGTGTATCTTAAAGCAATCTTAGGAATACATGACCTTAGTTTTAGTTCACTATGGGGTTTTATTCCAAAAACACTATATATTATTGCTCATTTTCAATGAATGAAACTCTCATATATAAAAGTTTGAGAATTTTTGTACTTCTAACAGTCTTAGTGGAATTATTCCAACTTGTTTGAGTTGTTGAAGCCATCTAGATTTTCTATCAACTTTTTGTGTTGGATATAGTTAGATCGAACTCATTTCTAACCCCAAATATTTAATATTTCAGATAGTGTTTGTGGATTCATTCAATGGGTACCAACCTAAAATTTAAATATATTCACCTAGAAAGCATTAAGGTGTCCCTAATCTCAATAGAAACTTCTATGACAGTTATCTGAGCTCTTTTTAATGACATATTTGCTAATATTTTAGGATGTTTGACTATCTGTATCAAAGCTTCAGTTGATACTCAATAGAAATATGGACATAGGATTCTTTAGGATATATGACAATTTTCTCTGCTCCTTGTTCCTCAGCCAAATATATCCAGCTTGTTCTCCATGGAAATCTAGACACAACCTTTCCAACTTCTATAGTCATCTTCATCCAACATTGTAATCACCTTTTGGCCACCATGCCAGAAACTTGGGCTAACCATATCATGTTGTTAGATTTAAAGGAAAATGCACTTACAGGTGAATTTCCTTGTACCTTGCTCTTTTAGGATCTTTGACTATTTTTATTGAAGGTTTAGTTTATACTCAATGGAAATATGGACATTAAATGACCTTATAATTTTAATTTGTTCATTGGATTTTATTTCCCTCAATTGATCACAGATCTTACTAAGTTTCTACTTATTATAATAATAGTGTAGGTGTTGATCTGCACTATGAGAGCAAGGATGTTATTCCCAAAATAGCAATTCAACTTTGAGAGAGAGAGTGGGAACATATACAAGACTAGGAAGCTTATATGGAGCCAAATATCAAGAAACTGAGAATCCCACAAGGAGTACGAGAAAGAAAGAAAAAGTATCCAAAGTGCATTAGGGGATAAAAAGGAAGGCTTAGAGAGAATCAAGCATGAGGACTTGGGAGTTGAAAAGAAGCCATGAGAAAGATTTCGAGATACTCCACCCCTCTAAAGGATCAATTTCTATTAGAGGAAATAGAAAGCTTTAAGAGAGAAGGATTCTAGATGGGATAGAGTGGTACCCTCTTTTTTCTCTACGAAGGATCCTTAGGATTATATAGGATGCCTAAATGTCTTTAATACATCTACAGATTCCTAGTGGATGGTTGAAGATCTAACAGATGTTAGCAGCCTAAATGAGAACATAGAATCTGAGCTTGGAAATTCAATCAACAATATTTTTTTGTTGACATGGAATTCATAAAACAAAGGTGGGCCTTAGTGGAGAAGCATTTTGTTAAACAAACATTGGTATTTCCATATTTGTTGCAGAAGGTTGGGATAAAGCATTTTAAATCTGAAGGGATGGAGTGACAAGATCATGTATAGAATCTAGTGGACAGTGGTCCTTCTTTAACTGATCAGATGAATACAAACTCTAGAGATATGATTTAGGGGCATTATATTGGCCACATGTCTTGCTCTTAAGTTGTTCTCTGTCTTAATGATTTCTATCTAGCTAGAAGAATCTTTCTTTCAATTATATGCTAATAGTATTCTTGAGAGGTATAGTCAAATTGGGAATGGAAGATCTCTAAAACTTGTTTTGTTGTATAATCCAAGGCCAAAATGTTTGTTCCATGTAATTTTTAAATGTGTTATTCGGAGTATGGTTAAAAAAATTCTTAAAGTTATGTAAATATCAATAATGGACTAGTAATATTGGGTAGGAAAGTCAATTTCATTTTTCAATCAAGGGTAAAATCTGGATATTAGACTTGGACTCTCTTTGACATGCAGAAATATCAGACTGTAATATTGTTAATTTTGTATTGTTAATGGAAATTTTTTCCTTTATTGATGAAAACAAAATGCATTCGTAATTGGGATATTGAAGACTTATCCCTTTTTGATAAACCACAAATAATATGTGAGAGTTATATGTTTGTATTCTCTCAAATCATTTCACCAAATAAGTTATAAATTATAACCTTGGGTTTTAAAAAATCTGAAGAAAACTATGTAATAGGTAACATAATACACATGCATTAAAAAACAACAAAGATACATAATAATTATGCAAGTACTCTACAAAGATTGTGATTGAAACATTACGTATAAGAATTCAATTATGTTCAGAAAGAGTTACCATGTGCTAGCTTGATGGGGCTTGACCCATGTTCAACGTTAATTAGCCAAACAAATCCATATGCTACTAGCCTTTTCAGCATTAGCCTACAAAGCGCGGACTAAAGTCTCACCCGAAGAAGTATGGGGCGATGTTGGAACCAAGTTTCTGCACCATGAGATGGTCGTGATGTCGGTCTATTCCTCTTATTCCTCCCTTTGCCGAGGTCACTTCACTCTAGAGCTTGCCAAATGAGCCCTTTATTCTACCCTTCACTACCTCTGCAAAAAGGTATGATTGACCTTCGCGCAGCCCTAACCTGTGGCTTAGGTACTTTCGCGCTACTATGGTAGTGTACCATGTAGATTCCCAAACTATTCTAAGTGTCTTACTCGTCTGATTAAACAATTATAGTTAGCACTGCGTAAGTAGATATCCTTAATTGTGTTTAGTTTTCCAATGTAATTGCATTCATTCGCGCATAATATAAGTATTAAAAAGGAAATTCATACATAAAATGACAAGATGCATTAATCAGAACAAAGACCTAAAAATTGCAGAATGCTTCTCTTTATTGATATCTTTAAGTGATTTCAAACTCTATTCACTTTGCGCACACAGCTGCAGAGCCTCTAGCTATGCTACAACCTGAAACTTATATTTCTTACTTCAAAGCTACAACTCTCTTACATGATATGACTCTGATGTCTCTAAAACTACTTAGAGCTTAACTCTTTTTATACAAACCCATGGTCTGTGGACCATGAGTAGATATTTTACAGCCGACTTTACATTACAAAACTAAGGGTGGACAAACCTTTATGATTTATGACACCTTCACACTCCATGACCATAAAATGTGGAGTCTTTATAAGTTTATTACAAAATTTGAAAAACACATGGGCTTTTAGCCCCAAAACCATCTTTAGGGGATCCTGCTCCCAACAGGCCCCCAACACAAACATCGTGACTCGCCCTCAAGTCACTTGTTAGGCGTGGAGATATTTTTGCGAATCCCTTTTAGCTCGACTTGTATGACCACAAACTCAGTCGTGCACTGTCCATCCACCTGCTTCGTGTCTTCCACTGTTTGCTCGGTCACTAATCCTGCGTTGGATGCCTGAAGCTTTTGTTGTGTCGCTTCTAGAGTCGCAAGAATACCTTCGATAGATCCTGTCACTGTGTAAGTCTCATCCAAATAGGGCTTTAGTCTTGCCTTCAAGACTAGTTCCTTATGTAGCATTGCATCCATCAGTTCCTTCAGCTGCTTGGCCTCCTACAGCTTGGCTAGTCTTTGTGTCAACATGACAATTTATGTTATGCCCTTAACCTCATCATAGCGCTATTGTAGCTCGCGCGCTTCTATCTCTAGCCGTTGTACATCAGGGTCCTCCTGCAAGCTGGTCAAGACCTCACATGACTGCTCAAACAATTGCGTGCAGTCTACTAATGCACTATCCACCACTACTACTGCTTCTATGATAGCAGTTTCCCATTGTTCCTTCACTTATGGAAAAGTTGAAGGCTGGGTCCTCAGTTGTAACTTCATAATTTGTAGGTTCAACTTCAACTGAACCCATGCCATCTCAATACGAGTGTCACACACCCCTATGGCTAGCTTATGGATGTGTACCTCGACTAACTCCTCCTCAGGAATGGCCAACTCTAGGACCATTTGGCATGCTTCCTTGACGACCTACATAATGGTATTTCTCTAATTAGTCACCTCAATCTCAGTGTGGATGGAAACATTTCTATGAAGGGTTGTGTACTTGTTGATGTGTTGTTCACGGATCACCTGGAGGGCAGATGCTCATGGGCCCTTAACTTTGCAATCACTCCATCATGCTAGAGGTGGAGAACTTCATGTGGGAGCACTGCCATGTTCAACCCTACTCCC
>Ga0073774_1000403_pt1 | contig 11243 bp, 10 predicted proteins | sample InSIn5gowninarea_FD_77487 | JGI IMG/M metagenome (GOLD analysis project Ga0073774, IMG submission 77487) | Clean room microbial communities from NASA Spacecraft Assembly Facility at Jet Propulsion Laboratory, Pasadena, California, USA -... ... | reverse complement strand
TGGAGCAGCTGCTGCGTGATTCTGATATTAAAGAGATGAATGTTTTCGTTGCATCTTAAATGTCGGAAAAAGATGCTTGTTGTTTGCTCTAGCTGCATCTTATATGTCGGGAAAAGATACTTGTTGTTTGCTCTAGCTGCATGGAGAAAACCAACCTTCAATTTGTTGACGAAGCACTTTCAGACAGACGAGACAAACAGGAGAAACCGCAAACACAAACACATCTGTGGACGCGGTGTTGTTTGCTTGCTTAAGCAGGCAATCTCCCCACAAGTCCACTTGCCTAAGACTCCTGATTGTGCAGTTTCAAGTTGATGATGACGGCTGGGGAATCTTGACCTTGGTGCTTCACGACGACTATGCTGAGTAGCATTGGTTAATAGTTTCAATACCAAATACTCCTCGTCCGATGATGTGGAAGCATTTCTGTCTTTCCAAACACTGGCTCTCCGACATCATTCCCCGTGGCAGTAGAGCTCTTCGCCTTTATCTCCTGTTTTTCAATAGCTTTGACCATATCATATAAGAAGAAGTCGATTAGTATCGCATTGATCTTTGGACTTGACTGTTCCTGCTCCGATTCGTGCGGCTGGAACTGTTGATTTTGTTGCTGGATTGTTTCGATCTCGCGTCGTAGTAGTTCGACCGTCCAGATTGAACAGCCGCGAAGCTCAATCTCCCAGTTGTGTCCTGATGCTATTGGCTTGAGGGAGCGGATGTGGGTGGTTAGGGGTGGTGAGTATTCCAGACAGCCCAGTGTATACAGCATTTGGGGAATACGGTAGTCGGCGAACATTGTGACTTGTTCAATTTCGTCGAAGCGGCCTAATTCTTTGCCTTCGAAACAGGCCCAGAGATCTGCGACGAAGATTTGTGCGCGTTTGTGGAAGCGGACAGTTTCGCCTTCGTAGGTGTGCGTGTCGTTGAAGCAGGGAAAGGTGGAGACGAGTGTGTTGATTAGGTTGACAGCGGAGTGGTTGGCGGATTCTATTAGATTGAAGACGCTGCTGTCGAAGCACTATTCTCGTACCAACGAGTAGACATAGTTAGTATGAAAAAGATGAGTGGAGCCCAATCAGACAAGGATGAGATGGATCGGACTTGGAAGCAGGAGATGCACATACATCTTCGAGTACTTTCCCTGCTTCCTTCAACACCTGCCATCGCTCTCGTAGTAAAGGCATGGAATCGCTCCCAGCGCTTCTGAAGACTTCTGTGATAGCCTCGAGTGTGCAGTCATCACTGGCCAGCCATGTGGAATCTGTAATTGGTACGCCTTCTTCTATGGCTCGCCTCAAAGCAGCAACAAGGCTCCAATACCCGGTATACATTTGTCCCTGATAGTCGATCGCGAAGCCGTTAGGCACGTTGGCTTTGTGTTCTGCCTCATCAGTACCGCCTTGACTACTGCGTTCCTGGTTTGCTCCAATTTTACCGTCACTCCAAAAGCAAAAGTTTAACAGATCCATGACAAACACAAACTCCGCCGTCCCTTCCTCTCCAAACTCCGCTATACTTGGATGCAAAGCATGAGCATGCCATGTAGCAAAGTCGTAAGGTGTTTTCTGGAGTGAAGAATACAGTGATTGAGCGGCACAACGGACACCTAGCATGGAAATGTGGACGTCGATTGCGTTTGAGTTGATAAATGATGCGGAGTTGAGGACGCCAGTGGATGTGGGCGTTTGAGCTTTAGTGAAAGATGGATCGAAGCGAGCTTGGAAGGCTGCTAGAAGAGCATCGGACTGTGCATCGGTGTCGTATTCTGACATTGTATTAGATATCCGATGACCGAAAGGCACTATTTGAAGCGAGTTAATTCACGTATGCATAGTCTTTCTGCCTAGCATCAAGCCAATACAGAGTTTTTATTGCAAAAGACGAAACAATTCTGAAACGCAGCATGTTGCTGGTTGACGGAGTAAGGCCGATCAGGAGAGCGAAATAGACGTTGGGATAAAGCTTGGCAAGCCTCAGCGTTATCTTGGTAATGTCTCCTGCTTCTTTCGTTCGTTCGTTCATCAAAGTCAATCCGTCCATTGTCACACCTCCCATCACACTATTCGACTATATCTTATCCTAATACTCCTGATCCTGCATAACTGAATTGCGTGATCAAGCGCAATATTGCTGCACTAGCTTCAATGGGCACAACTATCTGCTCAAAAGGGAACCCTTAACTGGGCAGTCCACCTTGTCTTCTTGAACAGCCTCCAAGCAATGCCTACTCAGTATGAATACCTACTGTTCCTTGTCGACCGCATTCCACTATGGTTAGACAAGCTCTCGGCCACCAAATGTGATTGTATATGCTCCAGCCAGCCCGAAAAGTCAGCTACACCTTCAGATACAGATGCCCCTCTTCAAGCTATATCGTTTGCAACAACTGGCACAGCAGCTACTGGAGGAACTACTACCACTACAGATACTGGTTTCCTGGAAAACTCCGGAGCCCTATCTACGCTCAGTGCAACCCGTAGATTACGACACCTTAGATCGAAAGAACGAGCAGGTTCCATTCACTCCATTGACGACACACTACACCTCAAATACCGCATGCCCGACGATCTCATCGTCGAATACGACGCCCAAGCACAGAAAGTCCTCGTGGAAATAGTAGAAGAGATTGGACGTGGTCGAAACCTCATTAGAAAAGCCAGAGCACAAGCTCGACAACATTCGTTTTGCAAGAAAGGATCACAACAAGCCAGACAAGCAGATCTAGAAGAAGACGACGACCTCGACGATGACACTGTCATGACACAAGTTCGACTTCGGAGGAAGAGGACAAACGAAGCGAACATGTGTGGTGATGATGCTATTGATAATATGCAGACTTGTGATGAGTCGGACAAGCATTTACGCCAGGCGCAAGATCTCTGTGCACAGGCTGCGTATCAACTACTGAGAGATGGTGAATGTCGGGATGAAATCAAAAAGGCGTCAGAAGAGTTGGAGGATGCATTTGCGAGAGTTCAGCAAGCATTGATTGTGCTTGAAGGCAAGGGTTCAGCTTCTCCATTAGCTTATTCGAGCTTTGATCGCAATATGAAGATGGCTGCAGCTAGGAGGGTGCCAGATGGTCCGTTTGGCAGCGCACGAAAGCCTGATGGATCTCGATAGGATCGCATTCATACAGAGGATAGAAGTGGACGTCACAGAAGGACATATCTCACGAGCAATGATTTGACGAAACCAACAGGAATAGAAGCTCACTCAAGGTAGGTAGGATAATTGATTTTCGTTTATGAAACAGTCACGTCATTGAGGCTGAATCTGATACGGATCTGAAACACAGTCGCGCCTTCCTTTTCATCTCGTGACTTGGATCCCACACTGCTGCCTGGAAGTCTCCACTATCTCTGTTCTATCCAATTCTCACATCACTTTTCACTCTTCCATCCTCGTCAGTTTCCTCACTCTTTTCATGTGTAGCTCACTTCATCCCACTTCATCTCTCTTCTAGCTCTTCTCATCGGAGCTCTGACCATCAGAAGATATACTCAACGATCACAGCGCGTCTTCTGGACCTCACACACAGAACCACCAGTCCACAGCATGCCGAGAAGACGCTCCTACGATAACGATGATGACGATAACGATGACATGCAGCCAGTTCGTCGTTCACAACGCGTCTCAACCCAGAGAGACAATGGCCATCATCTCAACTACGACCAGAAGTCCCATCCGATGGATAGAGTGCTTCGACCAACTCTGTACCGCAACCGTCAGCTAGCACATGGTATCCCTGTGAAGAGGCCTATTGAGATTCATGGCTCTGACTCCGAGGTCGAGTCTGAAGTTTATGATGAAGACGATATCCCTTTCCGTGACAACAGTGTTAGAAAGAGGAGAAGGACAAGCTCTACTGTCAGTAAAAGTCGTGCAGGAAGACCTCGTGGACAAAGATGCTCAACTCTTTCTGATGTCGACCGAATTGCTAAGGACTATCAGAACGCATGGGAGAAGACAGTGATTGATCTGACACCAATCGAAGCTATTGAAGTTCAGAAAAGTCAGTACGAGATCGCTTGGGCCACGCTCGCTACCCAATACAACAAAGCTGCCGATGATGATGATGATGATGATGAAGAGGTTGAAGACGACAATGGTGCTGGACTAGAAGAACTCCCTGGTTTCGTCTTTTCTACTGCTGCCCAGAACGAAGCTGAGATGACCGATGATCCACACCTGGATCTCGACAACGGTGGCATCAACGATGAGATGTTCATTTCACAACACTCTCAGCTGCCGTCCTCACAACATAGATCACCTGCTTCTATTGCCGAATCTCTACAGGATGAACTGGATGGGCACGGCGAGGATGCCGAGGTCCATGTGCCGCCTGTAGTACATGCTATTGAAGCGGATCGAAGCTTCACTCCGAGGGTTGCTACGCCTGCTGCTCGTCGTTTTAGTGGAAAGATTGCTACACCACGAAAGAACAAAGAGGTCAACATTATTATCCACGAAGATGACGTAGCAAGACGCACCGAAGCTTGGGCCCAACGCAACCTGGTCATGGCACAGTACGCATTCCACGACGATCCGAAAGAAAACAACAACGACGATGAGGAAGAGGAGGAAGAGGAGGAGGATGTAGACGGTACAACTCTTATCGATATAACTCGACCTCCAACAACTATCATTCAGAAGTCTTTCGAAGCACCTACTGTGCGTCAGGAATTGCAGAAACGTGCCCCACCTAAGCCAAAAGCTGCAACTGATGATGTTGGCGACGACGATACCGTAGCTGACGAGGATGAAGATGAAGACGAAGCAGATGAGTCAAGTGAGGACGGCAGCTCGGACGGGGATGAGCGTCAGGACTCTGACAGTGAGAGCAGTCCACGAAAAGTCAAAGACGAACCAGTTTCATCGTCTGCGGCATGCCGAAGGTGATGAGTAACAAGCTGTCGAGAGATGATGTGTACCATGAGTGTGTTGGGGAGGAACAGAAGGGGTTTTATGACGAGAAGCGAACAAACGTGCGCCGACGGCGATGAAAAAGGAGAAGATGAGTGTAGCATCAACGCCACTGCAGGAGCCACATGATGCTGATATCTCGAAGGTGCAGAAGATTATCAAACATCAAGCATCAATGATTTCGTTCACTTTCACGGCAGCCTACTCAGGCCGGCTTTCGTGGTGCTGAGGTTTAGAGAAGAGGTATATCCCAATGGCATGATGATATGAATGAGTTGGGATGAGTATTATGTTGTTGACATGATGACTGGTGGTCGGCTTCTTTTCTCTTGTACCTAGAAACCTAATGAATGACCAAACGACTTCTCTTCTATGGGTCAAGAGCAGGTTTTCAAGAGGCAACAAACTGCACGGCGATCATGATGGTTTATTGATCACGATTGAGAGCGAGCAGCATGATGCCAGGCTACGACATGACCTGGAATCTCGATATGTAGTAGTCAATCTGAATAATATACTGTTCAGTGTCACTTTTTTTCCCCTTCACCCCTCTTTGTGCTGCTCATTGACACTTGTTTCAAGAAGATCTGATCTTATCTAAGCCGAGGCTATCTCCACTTTACCTCAGCTTTGTTTCAGATTTCCTCATACATCCCCACCTCGTTCATTGCTATTACAATCTTTGTATCACATTTGTTTCAAAGCCTGTCTTTGCTGTTATCGAGGCTCTAGTCTACCTGAATTCTCCAGAAAATATGTCAGCAACACCACGTCGAAAGGACGGCCTCCTCAGCAAAGAACTCAATGAACCACCACAATCTGAGGGTATGTTTGAGGATATACCTAAGATAGCTAAGGTGGCTGGTGATTATCTTGCTCCGTATGTTAATTCATCTCTCTTTCTGTCTTTGTATTGTAAGAATGGTGTGATGTGAGGTGACGATGTGATGAATTACCTCGAGCACTCTGTCCCGAGGACTTGATTCGAGCCTATTATAAAAATAAATACTATGTCATGAAATCGAAACATACATTTCCCTTTGTGTGACCATGATCTCGAGGCCTCTACCTCGTGGACTCGGGTCGCTACATTTCATCTTCAATCACTTCACACCTCCTCCCAACCACACACCCATACTCATCGAATATAAAAACAGCCGCTACAAAAACAAAGTCATCATCATAACCGGCGCCTCTTCCCCCCTCGGCATCGGCCGCGCAACAGCCCACCTCTTCGCCGCCCACAGCGCGCACGCAATCTACCTCTGCGACATCTCCTCCGCCAACCTCGCTACCCACGCCCGCGAACTCAACCACCTCCACCCCTCCACCACAATCCATACGCACACCTTCGATGCCACGGACGAAGCAGCCGTAAAAGCTGTCTGTGAAGACGCCATCACCCGCTATGGACGGCTAGACGTCATGTTTGCCAACGCGGGCGTCGCGACGGGGAAACACTTTGCCGAAGTTGGCGCGGACGAGTTCATGAAGAACGTCCGCGTGAATCTCCTCTCCGTGTTTCTGGCGATCAAATACGCTTCCAAAGCAATGATGCACACATCAGCTTCCAAACCATACCCTTCCGGCTCCATCATCGCAACCGCCTCCGTCGCCGGCATCCGGTCAAACGCAGGCGACTCCTCCTACTCCGCCGGCAAAGCCGCCGTTATCTCCCTCGCTCAAACTACCGCGTACCAATTATCCGGCACGGGAATCAGAGTCAATGCAGTATGCCCCGGCATCATTGAAACGGGAATGACGAGCGTGATGTATGAGAAGGCGAGAAGCAAGGGTACGCAGAATAAGATTGGCCAGCTGAATCCGTTGAAGAGGGGCGCGGTGGCGGATGAGGTAGCGAGGGTTGTGGGATTTTTGGCGGGCGAGGAGGCGAGTTATGTTAATGGGCAGGCGTGGGCGGTCGATGGGGGGTTGAGTGCGGGACACCCTTATGTTTTGGGGAAGCTGGCGTAAAGGTGTTATTGAGCAGGACAGGAAAGAGGGAGGGTCGGTTGTGATGGTGAGAAGAAGTGTTGGAGGGTTCTGTATCTTGCTGCGTGTGATCGGCTGCATGAACGATTCTTTTTGTATTCTTTCTCTTTTCCGGTGTTTTCGACAAAGAAGGTAAAAGACTTATCATAGTCATCACAAACAAGACATCAACAAACATCCCACATATCCCTCACCATCTAGAACACATCCCCAGTCCAGTCCTGTTCCCCAACAAACAAATCATTCCGCTCCATGACGAAACCCGAACTCCTGAAATACTTCAAATTACCTATGGTATATCGCAGACACGCCTGTCCCAGCACATACCACCATAACAAGGCATCCCGTCTCCGTCTGCCTCTACGCGTAATTTCAGGCCAGCAATAGCAGGCATGGTGGGGTGGAAACATGCCAAATTTCTTTGTTCATATATTTTTATGTGTTGTGTCCTCTGGAGTGGTAGTGATGGTGCGAGGGAGGGAGAATGGGATGCTGGAGGTTATACTCCGTGCTTGCAATTGAGATTTGAAGCTTGTCGTGACGGTATAGCATGGTAATATCTCGTACGAAAGAGGAAGAAGCTGCAGTTGTTCTCGATATTTGAGAAATCAGCCATCTGACGAATCACGCCTTATGCTCGCACTTGCGCATCTGCACCAGCTGCCAGTGTCCACCTCAATATAGTCGTGTCGAGTGCTTGATAGATGTCGACATTGCCATTGTCTGGATAATGCTATCCAGAAGGCGATGCTTACAGAAGTGTTAAAATAGCTTGAGTCCATTATACTGACCTCTTGTCATACTGGCATACTGTCATATTAGTAATCATGTCCCTATCGACTACGTTACATGAGATACATAGCACTCACACGTAGCTACTATTATCGGGCACCCACGATAGTCTCAAAAATAGCATTCGTGCTATGTGACCATGTCATTAACCAGATATTCCCCAACAATCCAAAGTATCATCTCCCTTTGATTGTAAAATGTAGATGCAAAGTGAAATACACTTTATCTCACAGCCTAGAGCACTGGACAATCCACCATGTCTTTCGCTGGAATCGATACCGTAAGCAGAATGCTTCGTCCCGCTGTAAATACAGTATACAGAGCCCAAGTGCTTTCTGGTATCAGACTTTGTAAAAGTAAAGAATTGATGATTAGTTTGTAGCAGTGTCGAAAGCCAGTTGTTCGTTGCTATTACTTGCTGGGGTTTGTTGATGTGACTAATCTGTGTGTTTGAGTATAATGATGGAGGGGATCGAACATACTACCCTTGGCGAGAAGACTAGAGCTGTGGAAGCAAAGTAATGAACCTCAACTTAAAGGTTGGAAAGGTTGTGGGGTGTGCTGGAGGGATTTTCCGAATCGAAGTTGATATTCATGTCAACCAGCTAAAGCGCCCACGTCCCTCAGTATTCTATAGATCAAGCTGATTTCTTTTTAGCGATACCTGGACTATGGCGATGTAGTTGAAGCTGGGGTTTTAGCTGAGATGAAAGTCCGGATAGTTTTTAGGGCATGAAGGCGCGGACTATTGGACGAGGGTGACGAGCATTTTCGAGAATTCGAAAGCTGGAGTTGGTTTGTTCGAGGACGATGTAAGCGCGTGGCTCCTGAGAGAGGAAATGAGGTGGATTGTTGAAGAGGTTGACGGATACCTTAATTGTTTGAGTGTACTGCGGGTTGGTGAACGAGAATGAGTAAAGTCAATGTGCGTTGAAAATGTGATGCAGATGAGATTCGCAGATGAGTTGGATTTGTTAGTGGAGTCAGGCTTGACCATGAGATTGGATGATTCCTCCCGACTAGGTCGATTTTGGTCGTATCTCTGTTCTGCTAGAAAATCTTACTCAACACTCTCTTGACTTCTTCTGGCTGATCTTTACCAGCAGTCTTTGCAAGTCTACCCTTGACTTCGTTCTGTCTAAACGAGAAATCCCTTCCTTTCATTCTCGTCGTCTTCAGCACAGCCACATCACCATTACCTTTATCATCCTTTCTCTCACTTGCACCCTCCACTTCATCCACATCCCCCCTCTTCCTCCTCGTCTCCCTAATCCCTTCGCTTTTCCTCGCCCTCTCCACATTCGCCACAAACGCCTTATTCTCCCTCGTCGTCCTCGCAATTTCCACCCTCATCCTCGCAGCCCTCTCCGCATTCTCCGCATTAATCTGTTCCGTCAAATGGCGCCACTTGAAACCCCTCAGATACTTGATATTCCACACATCATCATGATACCAGCCGCCCTTTTTCCCACCAATGATATGCGCGTTTAGCGTTTCAGCGACGATTTTGGCGTCGCGCTTGCTCTGGAATTCCACCCAGCCGTCGGTGAATTGTTTCTTTTTGTTGCCGCCGCCTTTGACACGTTGGCGGTGCAGAACGGGATCTTCGGGGGTGAGGAAGAGGCGGTTTATGCCGTGTGGTGCGTAGGGGATCAGGAGGGTGCGGAGGGCGGAGGGCTTGAGGAAGGGTGGGATGCGGGAGAGGTAGCAGACGCCGGTCTTGAGGGATTTGGATTGGGCTGTTGCGGCGCGTTTAGCGAGGGTGGAGAGGGATGTTGTGGTGGTTAAAGCGTCTTCTCGCCGTTTTGATTGTGATATAGATTTTGTGGAAGGCTTTAGACGGGCTTTGTCAAGTGGTCTGCTTGTGTCGTCGTTTGCTTCCACTAACTCTGAGACGTCGTCGTCGTCATCGTCGCCACTTTGAAGCTCCTCATCCAAGTCGTCTGTGTCTTGCGCTTCATCAACTTCATCCTCATCATCATCGCCGACCTCGATTGCGGCAGTCTTCCTTCTCTTTGATGATCGAGCAAGCCTGCTGTTGTCTACGTCCTCCGAATCATAGCCAGCTTCACTATCTTCTTCGTCGCTGGGTAGATCTAGGAACTCGTTACGCTTGCGTATGCTCATCTTATTCAATGTTGGTGGTGGAATTGTCTTGTTGACACACAGACACGAATTACGAAAAAAGATAAGGACAATCGATAAGGTCGTGTACAGTCACGTGAGGTCAATGAGATCATCAGTATTGCCTGAGAAGCTATACTTACATACTTAGCCTCATCCTTCCACCGCTCTACACCAATCCTTCTTCACTCACAATGGTCCTTGAAGAAGTCAACCGTCCATCACCCACCACCTACGAAGACGACGCCTCTCCTTCCTCCGCCTTCTCCTCTACCGGCGACACCCCCACCTACAACAATGGCAACAACACCTCCACCAACAACCTGCCCAACTACACCTACCGCCTGGACACCTCGCAACTCCCCACCGGTCTCCCCATACTCGGCCCCCTCTTCGGCTACAGCGAACAACGCCGTATAGCCACAATCAACGCCTCTCTCTCCGCCGTTACCAAAATCGTGCGTCGTGAACTACGTCCAGAAGAAGTAAACGCAGTCGCCTACCATACCGCCAAAGGGTTAGGAATCGCCTCCTACGGCTTTCCAATCGGTGTTGCAGGTGGTCTGTGGAGATGGAACAACACGAGGGGAACATTTCGCTTCCCGTTTTATGCACCGAATCTGGAAACATTCAAGCCTGACAAACTTGGTCCGTTGCAAGGCGAGGTGGCGAGACGGGCGTGGCATATTTTGAGAGGAGTGAGTTATGGACTTGTTGGTGGATGGATTGGCAGGTCGATTATAGCGGGGTATGCGGCGACAGTTGCGGCAACGGGACAGAGGATGGATAATAGAATGAAAGATATTGTAGATGCCATCACGAAGATGAGCCGGGAGCAAAGAGTACAAAGAGGGCGGGATAGTGTGACGACAGGAGCACAGCAGCAGCAGGAGCAACGACAGATGCAACAACAGCAACAAGAAGGAACAATAGACCAAAGCTACGGCGGCTACACACGTACGTCAAGCGGCGAAACAACGAGCGCAAACACAGACACAGGCGTCATGTCCGACATGGCGGCCTCCTCCCGTGATCAGCGACAACAAGCAGCACCCGGCACATACGGCGCACAAAACACCTCACAAACCTACTCAATGGACAAGGTAACCTCACAACCTAGCATCTTCGATTTCGACGACGCCTCTCCAACCGCCAACGATGCGCAACAACAAGCACAGAATGCAGGTGGTAATGTCTGGGAACAGCTTCGTCGGGGTGGTGGACCGCCACGACCTCAAGACCGACAGGATGCTCAGCAGCAGAGTCGGAATGCTGGTGGTAGTGCGTGGGCGGGACGGAGTAGGGAAGTGGAGGCGGAGCAGAGACGGGGAAGCACGATGGGTGATTCGTTCAGCTTTGCTAGTGGGAGTGATGAGGAGAGGCGAAGGGAGAGGGAACGGGCACAGAGA